>ERZ859937.760-NODE-760-length-11995-cov-1.523786_pt1 | contig 11995 bp, 7 predicted proteins | sample MGYA00509985_ERZ859937 | MGnify/ENA primary metagenome ERZ859937 (study PRJEB30046, sample SAMN00715169) | human gut metagenome | study: EMG produced TPA metagenomics assembly of the A metagenome-wide association study of gut microbiota in type 2... | reverse complement strand
TGTCTGCAACGTTGCACGAAACTTACAGCAGCGGGACTGTCCAGGATTTACACCTGATTCCCTTTTAATCGCTTTCCCAGAAGAGGGGGAGCGAACCAATGCATGACAAAGATACGGATTCTTTTTGAGAAAACAATTCTATGAGTGATAAATTTTCTTCCCCTCTCTCTTTCTTTTTGCCGACAAATTGGCAAGGTTTTGCCACCCTCTTGGCAAGACTTTGTCACCGCGTTGGCAAAACTTTGCCATAGGCATGGCAAAAGTTTGCCAAAAGCATGGCAATAGGTTGGCAAAATTACTCTCTGATTGATAGTGACTTAAGGCGATTTAAGCAATCCGTCATGTCGGTAAGGTGAAAAGATACCAATACAAGCCACACTTGCCACAAGAACCTTCTCCAGAGGTATGCAAAGCATTTTGTTTGGTGTGGTAAAACGGGCTGTTATCTCTCTTTTGCCAGTGTGAATACAAACTCCAGTCCTCCGCCTTGGTTGTTTTTGGCAGAGATGGTGCCTCCGTGAATAAGGACTGCATTCTTCACTATGGCGAGCCCCAAGCCGGTGCCGCCCAACTTGCGCGAGCGTCCTTTGTCTACACGGTAGAAGCGTTCGAACAAACGGTTCAGATGTTCGGGAGAAACGCCGATGCCGGTATCGGCAAAACTGAAATAGTAGTAATTCTCGTCTTCGCGGAAACAACTGATGTTGATGTGTATGTTGGTGCCGGCATAAGCGATGGCGTTGTCCATGAGATTGCGGAAGATGGAGTAGAGTAGAGAGTAGTTGCCCCGCAACTGTATCTTCGGTTTTAGGGAATTGACAACGGTGATTTGCTTCTGTTCCAGTTCCAGGGACACTTCGTTGACGATGTTTGAAACCAGCATGCTGATGTCCACCTTTTCCATATCAATCATGTTGGCGGCTTCGTCCATGCGGGTCAGTACGGATATGTCGCGCAGCAGGCGGCTCAGGCGGTTGCTTTGCGCGTAGCAGCGTTCCAGGAAGACCTGCATCTTTTCGGGTGCAATGTTTTCGTTGTTCACGATGGTTTCCAGATAACCTTGTATGCTGCTTACGGGGGTTTTCAGCTCGTGGGCGATGTTCTGGGTCAACTGCCGTTTCAGCCGTACTTGCTCTTCTTCCTGGGTGATGTCGTTGATGGAAATTTCAAAGCTGAGGTCTTGGAAGATGATGCACTCCACGATGAAGGTGCGTCCGTTCTTGTTGATGTGTACGGACATCCTTCGTTCTTCGTTGTAGGAGGGGCGCTTCTGCGCCTTGTTGATGAAATCCGTTATCTTCTGGAATTCGCAGATGGAGAATATCTCTTCGGTAGCCTGCAGGTTGGAGTCTGAAATCAGATTGCCGTATTGGGTGAACAGATTGTTTACCAATATCTCCTTTTTGTCTCTGTTGAATACGCCCAGTCCTTCGCGGGAGGTTTGCAAATGGGTGATAAGCTTTTCGCGCTCAATGTAAAGCGCCTCTTTGGTTTCGCGCAGGCGCTTGTATATCTGTATGATATGCTGCGAAATCTCTCCAAGCTCATTGTGCGGAAAGGCGGCTTGTATGTCCATGTCTATAGGTTCGTTCTTGTCGGCTCTTTTGGCAAACTCGCGCAGGTGGTTGATGGCGCTGCCCAGTTTGGAGGTGAATTTGTAGAAGACGGATATCAGCAGCAGTGATACAATGACCGTGAACCAGATGTAGTGTGGGTCGGCAGCCAGATTGTTCATCAGGTTGACGTTGTAGGGGAGGGCTGAGCGGATGATGCAGCCTTCGTAGGCGGTGGCAGAATAGAAATAGGTCTTGCCGGTGGTTTCGGAGATGCGCCGTAGGTCGTAGCCCTTGCCGTCTTTCAGCGCTTTCTGCACTTCGGGGCGTTTGATGTGGTTGTCCAGTTCATGGCTGTCGTTCTGGGAGCTGTCGAACAATACGTTGCCATGAAGGTCTACCACAGTGACGCGCAATTCCTTGTTCACATGCTTGGAGATGTAGCTGTCCAGCATGGAAGTCCATAGGCTGTCGGGGAGATAACGAAGTTCCTGGTGTAGTCTGTCATTATAGTCTTGCAACTGCGTGTCCAGTAGCTCCACTTTATATTCCTTTTCCCGCTGATACTGGTAGGCGATGAAGCATGCGGCGAATATGAGGAACAGTGAAATGACCGAAAGGAAAAGCTTCCGGCTGAAGGACAGAAAGTGTCTGTCGTTATTCGGCTTCGAAACAATATCCATATCCCAAGCGTGTTACGATGCATTTGCCATAAACTCCGATTTTCTTGCGTAGGCGTGTGATGTTTACGTCGATGGTACGGTCCAGCACATATACTTCATCACTCCAGATGCGGTTCAGTATATCCTCGCGCGAGAATACGCGTCCTTTATTCTGCAAAAGCAGCAATAAGATTTCAAACTCTTTTTTGGTGAGCGGTGCCTCTTCACCGTCAATGCAGACTTTCTTCTTGATGACGTTCAGCACCAGTGTCTTGTAGACAATCTGTTCCGGTGCATGCTCTGTCTCTCCTTGTTGGGTGCGTCTCAGTACGGCTTTGACACGTGCCGCTACTTCGCGCAGCGAGAAGGGTTTGGATATATAGTCGTCCGCTCCCAGGTTGAAGCCAGTCACGGTGTCATTTTCCGTATCTTTGGCGGTAATGAAGATGATGGGTATCTGGGCCGTCTTCTTGTCCTTCTTCAGCATACTTGCCATTTTGAAGCCGGAAATTTCTCCCATCATCACGTCCAGCAGTAGTAGGTTGTAGCTGCCAATGTCCATTCTCAGAGCTTCTTCGGCAGAGTTCGCCGTGTCCACTTCGTAGCCTTCGTTTTCGAGGTTGAACTTCAGAATTTCACATAAGTCTTCTTCATCATCCACTACTAAAATCCGGTAATTGTTCATTGCTTTGTTGTTTATGTATGACAGGAATAAAACAATTTTCTTGTCACAAAGTTAAACTTTATTTCTTTTTATCGGCAAAAATAGTGCAAACCGAATGCAGAATTTTCATGTTTACATGAAAAGTTGTGCCGAGATGCAGGCCATTTCTGCTTTCTGGGTACAAAAGTGAGGCTAATTTGTTACGGAATGATGAAACAAGTGTTACATTTGGGTTACATTAAATTCCCGTTTATCTAAAAGCCCCGTCACATTAAAATATTATCTTTGCTTCGTAAATACTGAATTGTATGAAAGAACTTATGTATATCAGGAGTTTCTCTAAGAGACATTTGTCGGTTATTATGGGAACTCTACTTTTAGTGATAATCGGCTCTGTCTGGCTGAATACGGCTACTTTCCGCTCGGGATTTGAGATTACGGATGAACTGGGCGGTAATATATTCCCTTCCAGTATCCTTTCGGTGGCTACTACCGATGCTCAGGTCATAGTGCCGGTAGACTCCATGTATGTAGGTAATCCGAAGTCCTGCATCGCTGTCCGTGTCCGTTCGAGGAATGCTTATAGCCGGGTGCGGGTAGAGGTTGCAGAGACTCCGTTCTTTTCCCGTTCCGTGTCGGAGTTTGTGCTGGCAAAACCGCGTACGGAGTATATTATCTATCCTGATATCATATGGAATTACGAGGCTCTGAAGAATAACAACCAAGCGGAACCCATCAGTGTGGCCGTTATGGTAGAGATGAACGGCAAGGATTTGGGGCAGAGGGTGCGTACTTTTTCCGTTCGCAGCATTAATGAATGTCTGTTGGGGTATGTCACGAATGGTACAAAATTCCATGATACCGGCATCTTTTTTGCAGCATATGTAAATGAGGAGAATCCTATGATTGACAAGCTGTTGCGTGAAGCGCTGGATACGCGTATCGTCAACCGTTTTTTAGGCTATCAGGGAGGTGCCGAAGTGGTGGACAGGCAGGTTTATGCCTTGTGGAATGTACTGCAGAAGCGTAAGTTCCGTTATAGCTCGGTCTCCAATACGAGCCTTTCCAGCAATGTGGTCTTTTCACAGCGTGTGCGCACGTTCGATGACGCCTTGGAGTCCTCGCAAATCAACTGTGTGGATGGAAGTGTGCTTTTTGCTTCTCTGCTCCGTGCCATCAACATAGAACCTATATTGGTGCGCACCCCGGGGCATATGTTTGTAGGATACTACACGGATTCCAGTCATAAAGACATGAATTTCCTTGAAACGACCATGATTGGTGATGTGGATTTGGATGATTTCTTTCCGGACGAACAGTTGGATTCGACGATGGTGGGAAAGTCGCAGAACCAGATGTCGCGCATCACCTTTGACAAGTCCAAGGAGTATGCCAATAAGAAGTATGCCCAGAATAAGGAAGGTATTCATTCCGGCAAACTGAACTATATGTTTCTGGAAATATCCAAAGAGGTGAGAAGGAGAATACAGCCGATAGGGAAATGAGGCGTAGAATGCAAACAGCCGATTTTCACGAACCGGCCGTTCCAATCATCATCTATGAATGAAGACCGTTGAGGGCTTCAATGAATTAAAACTGAACACTAGTGATTTCTATTATAAAATTTATCAGCGCTGAAAGTATATGTAGCAGGTGTATATGTCTCTTTACCCTCAGTGTCTTTTCCTTAACAATTGCCCTTTTGATTGTTGGATTTTCACGGTTTGCATTTCTCACACTCATGCTACGTGCTGTCATGAAATAATCTGTACCATTATATATGTCACCACTGATATGGAAATTCCACAACATGGAAAGAGACCAGTTTTTATAAGTGAAACTTGTATATATTAGTATTATGCTGAAAAATAAAATGTTAATGTAGATTATATGTGGAATTTATTATTGTTAATAGTCTAACACTATTTTTTGATGAACTTATGAATCATTTTAACTAATTTGCTTTTTAGAATCCTTATCCATACTAATATCCCCACGTAATCAAGTTCTTTTTATATAAAAAGATTTATGAATATGCTTTAATGCGTAAATCAAATAGTTCAAAACATTGCTATATATAAATGATAAATGTGATGTGTTTTTCGTTTTTTCGCATCATTGAGATATATTATATACAAGTACGGCATTAATATGATTAAGAGTTAATGCTTTGAATAATTACTAAATAGATATTTAAAACTTTGCAAAAATATAAATGCAAATGTTTTAATATTTATTTAGTAATTTTTAATTCGATTGATGATAGAATTTCTAAATTAATTCATATGTTTGCAAACAAATCCAAATAATAGAGCTTATGAAAAGAAATTATTGCTTATCATTAGTGTTGCTTGCATTGTTTGGGGTGTCTGCACCTTTTGCTGCTAATGCAGCTGTTGAAAGTGTGCTAAGTTCCCAAAGTACTCAGCAAGCCAAGAAAATCACAGGTAAAGTTTTAGATGCGGCAGGCGAACCCATCATCGGCGCCAGCGTGTTAGTAAAAGGTTCTGGTACCGGCGCTGTGACGGATATTGATGGAAATTTTCTGTAGAGGCGCCGGTGGGTAGCACATTGGAGGTATCTTTCATTGGCTACAAAACAGTGACATTGAAGTGACGAACGCCACTACTTATACTGTGAGTTTGCAAGATGACTCGCAAGCGCTGGACGAAGTGGTTGTGACGGCAATGGGTATCAAGAAAGAGCGCAAGGCTTGGGATATTCAATGGAGGATGTGAAGTCGGATGAATTGATGAAGATGAAAACTGCCAATCCTATTTCATCCCTTTCGGGGAAAGTGGCCGGTGTGAATGTTACTCAGTCATCCGGTGCCGCTGGTGCGGGCGCTCAGATTATATTGCGTGGAGGAACGTCGGGTGCTGAAGGCAAAGACAATCAGCCGCTCTTTGTGGTGGATGGTGTTATTTTTGATAACTCTTCATCAGTGGTGGGCAATTCGGCTTTCGATGGTTCCATGCGTTCTGCCTCTACTACTTCCAATCGTTTGATGGATATAAATCCCGAAGATATAGAAAGTATGTCGGTGCTCAAAGGCCCTGCAGCTGCCGCTTTATACGGTTCACGTGCAGCCAACGGAGTTATTCTTATCACTACCAAGAAAGGTAAAGAGGGCGTGGTTGAAGTGAATATCAATTCTAAGTTTACTGCTTCATGGGTAAAGAGCCTGCCGCAAACGCAACGCCAATATGCCCGTGGATATATGGAAGACCAATATGATTCAAAGAAGAACTATACTGGTACTGTGTTTAATGACTTTGCTTATACTTCGTGGGGAGAGAAGTCGAACGCAGCTACTTATGATAACATAGGTGATTTCTTTCAAGGCGGAAACATTTTCGATGAAAGTGCCAGCGTAGCCGGGGGTACCAAGAATAGTAAATTCTATCTTTCAGGGTCTTACTATGATCAGGTAGGTGTTGTGCCCGAGACCGGATACAAGAAATATGCTTTCCGTTTCAATGGTGAGCAGAAGGTGGGGATTTTTACCTTTAACGCCAGTGCCGCATATAGCGATGCTCATACGGACCGTACTTTGACGGGTGCCGGGCTTTATAATTCGAGTGGTAATGGTGCTCTTTATGGTGTGTACAACTGGTCTCCTTTCGACCGAATGACCCACTATCAGAACGAGGATGGTACCCGTTATCGTTTGTTTGGCGATCGTCTTGATCCATGGGACGAACGCGACAACCCCTATTGGATTGTCAATCGTAACCACATGTATGACGACATCGACCGTTTCAATGGGATGCTCAGTATAAAAGCCGATATTGCCAAATGGTGGTTTGTTTCTTATAAAATAGGTATTGACCGTTATACCCAAACTGCTTCCAACCGTTTGGCTGCCAATGGCGTGCTTAAACAAGTGTGGCAAAAAGGTATGATGAGTGACAACACCCAGCAGTTCCGCTATATGAGCCATGACTTTATGTCGAACATGAGCCATAAGTTCGGTGATTTCGATTTGAATCTTTTGTTGGGTGCCACAATGGACGAAACCAAGACAGACCGTAGCTCGATGATGGCTTGGAACTTTTCCGTTCCTGATTTCTTCTCATACGCCAATGCCAGTAAAGACAATAAGCAATTCACACATGCAGCTACTAAGAAACGTTTGGTAGGAGCTTTTGGAGAATTCCGTGCATCATGGAAAAATATGCTCTATCTCACTGTGAGCGGTCGTAATGACTGGACTTCTACTCTTCCTCTTGAAAACCGTTCGTACTTCTATCCTTCGGTAAGCGGTTCATTCGTATTTACTGAAGCCTTGCAGCGACTCGGTTGGCTGGATGACAGTGTGCTCAACTTTGGTAAATTGCGTGCATCGTGGGCCAAGGTAGGTAAAGATACCGGTGTGTACGAATTGGAAACTGCCTTATGGCCTACGGGTACCTATCTTGACGGTACGGTAGGTGTGGGAAATACTTGGACACGCGGTAATGACAAACTGAAACCGGAAATGACCAAGTCTACCGAAATAGGCGTGGAATTGAGTTTCTTAAAAAACCGCCTGCACATAGACTATGCTTACTATACCAACGATTCATATAATCAGATTCTTGCTCCTCGCGGTCCGCAATCTACCGGTTACATCTTTTGGAGTATCAATGCGGGCAATGTGTATAACAAAGGTATGGAACTCTCTATTTCGGGAACTCCCATACAGACTAAGGACTGGACATGGGACATTGGCTTGAACATGGCAGGTAATCGTGGTACTTTGGACGGGCTTCCCGAAGGTATGGGCGTGATGTATGTTACCGATGTGCAATATGCCGGTATGCAGGCAGCCTCGTTCAGCGGTGGAGATTTTATGGGTATTGCCGGTACCAAATGGAAACGTAATGACGCCGGTGAGGTGATACTCGACAAAAACGGTATGCCTACTTATGACAAAACCCTTGTAGCAGTAGGTAATCGTGAGTCATCGTTTACCGGTGGATTGAACAACACCCTTACTTGGAAGAATTTTACTTTCAATATGCTATGGGAATTCCGTGTAGGTGGCGATGTGGTCAACGGTACTCAATATGCTATGGATAACAGCGGTGTGAGCCAGTTCTCTGCCGATGTACGCAATCGTTCTCTCACTGTAACGGGTGTCAATGCCAATGGTGACCCAGTGACCAATACTTGGGAGGCCGATAAAACCTATACTTTTAATGGAGTACAAATGAGTGGTTACAACATCATTAAGGATTACTATCAGAACTATTATTCTAAGGAGTCAGCCAACTATATTACCGATGTCAACTCTTTGCGTTTGCGTTCTGTTTCATTGAGCTATGAGTTTCCTAAAACGTGGCTTTCCAAGATTGGATTTGTAAAGCGTGCTTCGGTATCGGTAGCTGCTACCAATCTATTGCTCATCACCAATTACGACGGTGATCCTGAAGTGGCTGCCGCTGGTGCGGGTGTAGGTGGCTCATCATCAGTAGGATTTGACTACTGCGGTGTACCTGCCACTTCTACCATGTCATTTGGCTTGAATCTTACTTTCTAACTCTTAAAAAACAGAAGCAATATGAAATTATTCAAATCTATGATATTATGTAGTGTGGGTGCCCTTATGACTTTGTTCTCGGGGTGTAGTGACTGGCTCGATGTAAATGTCGATCCCGAAAATCCCACAGCTGGAAATGCGACCTATGATTCACGATTGGCACATATTGAATTTTATACCAACAGTGCCACTCAGTTTGCTGCTTGGCGTTCCAGTATGTCTATGGGCGATTGGACACGCTATTATGACGGCGGTACTTATTGGAGCATGTCTTATTGGAGTCCTCAGACCGGTGCCGTTACCACTCCCTACCAATGGTGGTTCTGTGGAGCTGCTGTAAATATTCCATTTTTGATTGACAAGGCTACGGCAGCCGAGGCTTGGCATTATGTGGGTGCAGCTCGCGTAATTCGTGCCTATGGTTTTATGCTTATGACAGACCTTTATGGAGAAATGCCTTACAAGTCGAGTGAGGCTGAAGCCGGTGTTACTCCTACCTATAATGACGGAAAAACAATCTATTTGGGCTGTTTGGCCGATCTTGACACCGCTATCGAGATGTTCCAAAAAGAGCAAGGGTCTGCGACAGCTTCGTTGGCTGTAGGCGATATTTGGAACGGTGGTAGTGTAGACAAGTGGCTTAAATTGGCATACTTACTTAAAGCACGTTACATTAACAAGCTTATTAAAAAGGGTGAAGGCAGTTATCTTGAAGGGAAATACGATGCCGCAGAAATCTTGGCTTGTCTTGACAAGGCTCAGCAAAGCAATGCCGACAATACCGTATTCAATCATATTGATGCCAATAATTCGCATGATGTATTGGGATGGGACGAACCGGTTGATTATTCACCGCTCTTTTCTGTATGTGGCATGAATGCCGGCTATATGCCTACCAAGATGCTTTACGATAATCTGACAAATTTTGCCGGAAGTGGAATAGAAGATCCGCGTGCCGATAAGATTTTACCTTGGGCATATTCGAAGCAATCAAGTAATTCACCCGCAGAGGTGAAGTTCAAAAACGGTTGGCGTCGTTCTATGGGTGTAGATATGATTGGCAATGATAGTCCCAGCCTTACCGGCGGACCGTTGCGCTCGAACTTCTCGGCAGCCAAAGGTTGGTGGATTGACAGTGAATCTTCTATCCGTAAGGGGGACACTATTTATGTAGAGTGTACCAGTCAGTGCAAAGCTTATCAAGGACGTCCTGATTTACTTTATCGTCGCGATGGCACTGATGCCTCTCGCGAATCGGGAACTTTCTATACTCGCGTGTCTTCTCCCACCTATATTGGAACCTATGCCGAAGCTTGTTTCATACGTGCTGAAGTACTCTTTAACCAAGGTAATAAAGGAGCGGCTTTTAATGCTTATAAGAAAGGTATTGCAGCCAGTATCGACGGTATGAACGATAAGTTGAAAGTGTGGTGCCGTGAAGATGCCAATTTGGAAGCATGCCCCTCGTTCTCTCCTATGACGCAAACCGACATTGACAACTATTTGAACAATGGTATCGGCACTGAAGAGAATATTACTTTGGGCAAGATTCTTACTCAAAAGCGTTTGGCATTGCATTTTTCCATGGAAATTTGGAACGATATGCGTCGCTACGATTTTAATCCGGAGCTTTTCTTAGGCTGGGGTATTCCTGCACGCTATGGCGTTGATGCTACTGCCCAAAAGAATATTCCGCAAGGTAAACAGTTCCGTCGTTGGCAGCAATGCAGTCATGAACTCAACTACAATACGGCCAATCTGCAAGCTATCGGTGCCACGTTCCGGGAGCTGATACTTCAATTGCACTTTGGAATGCTGCCGAGGACGTATGGACTTTACCCGTATGGTGGGACAGTGCCCAAAACTAATTTTTCATTGCATTTTATTTTGTGATACAAATTCATTATCTTTACGCCCAAAATGTGGATTTTAAGATATAGTTAAGATATTGAAGGCTCTAATGGTCTTCATTCATAGATGATGATTGGAACAGCCGGTTCGTGAGAATCGGCTGTGTATCGTTTGTTTGCATATCAACGGCGGTAATATGTTACTTTTGCCCTAAAACCGAAGATAGGCTGCACCTCAGCATAAAAAATGGACAAGTTCATTTTATTTTGCATTCGGTTTGTACTATCTTTGCGAGAAATAGCTGAGATGGTAGGAACTGTCTTTGCAAAGATTAGTCTATATATGGAACAAAGCAAGAAATTTATCTCTCCGGGGGCATGGTTCTCCATGACTTATCCGGCAGACTGGAATGAATTCGAGGACGGGGAAGGCTCTTTCCTTTTTTATAACCCCAATGAGTGGACCGGTAATTTTCGCATTTCGGCTTTCAAAGGGAATGCTACATATGGCAAGGACTCCGTGAAGCAAGAGTTACGGGAAAACTCCTCTGCCATTCCGGTTAGGATAGGCCGGATGGAATGTGCATATAGTAAGGAAATGTTCGAGGAAGAAGGTGCGTACTATACTTCCCATTTATGGATAACGGGCGCGGATGAAGTTGCCTTTGAATGTTCGTTTACGGTGAAGAAAGGAGAGCCGGTTGCAGAAGCGGAGAAGATTATCGCTTCGCTGGAAACGCGGAAGGATGGAGTGAAGTATCCAGCGGAGATAATTCCGGTGCGCCTTTCGGAAATCTACCAGATTAATGAAGCATACGAGTGGGTGGATACTACTATAAAGGAATTGTTGAAGAAGGATTTCCAGGGAGCCGAGGAAGACATTGCCAAGATGCAGCAGATGATGGAAGAAAGCAACATCAGCCCTAAAAAGAAAGATGCGTGGCTGGCTTTTGGCATTGTGCTTTGTGTTATTTTCGCCAATGAAGTGGACGGTATGGAATGGCGTACCTTGGTGGACGGAAACCGGGAAGCGCCCATATTGCTGAACACGTCTACCGGTGAATGGATAGACCCCATGAAGCTGGTTTGGAGCAAAGTAAAGGCAGGAGGTAAAGTGAATCTGCTGGAGATATACAGCTCCTTGTTCTAAGGTCCGGTCATCTCGGTACTGTGATTTTCAACTTTCAATTTTCATTTTTCAACTATTAAAGCATTGGCAGCAGTAAATTCAATTCTTCAGGTGGAAAACTTGACCAAGTCGTTCGGTGACTTGGTACTATTCGAAAATATTTCTTTGGGCTTGTCCGAGGGACAGCGTGTCGGGTTGATAGCCAAGAACGGCAGTGGCAAGACGACATTGCTCAATATCCTTTCCGGCAAGGAAGGGTATGACAATGGCACCATTTCCTTCCGTCGTATTTGCGTGTGGGTTATCTGGAACAAGACCCGCAATATCCCGAAGAGCTGACCGTGCTCGAAGCGTGCTTCCATCATGGCAACAGTACTGTCGAGTTAATCAAGGAATATGAACGTTGCATGGAAACGGAGGGGCATCCCGGCTTGGACGAAATTCTGGTGCGTATGGACCATGAAAAAGCTTGGGAGTACGAGCAGAAGGCGAAACAGATTCTGTCTCAACTTAAAATACGTGATTTCAGTCAGCACGTAAAACATCTGTCCGGCGGGCAGTTGAAGCGTGTGGCACTTGCCAATACCCTTATCACTGAACCCGCTTTGCTGCT
>ERZ859937.752-NODE-752-length-12098-cov-1.671178_pt1 | contig 12098 bp, 7 predicted proteins | sample MGYA00509985_ERZ859937 | MGnify/ENA primary metagenome ERZ859937 (study PRJEB30046, sample SAMN00715169) | human gut metagenome | study: EMG produced TPA metagenomics assembly of the A metagenome-wide association study of gut microbiota in type 2... | reverse complement strand
ATGCATAAACTACACAGAAAGTGTATGTTTGCGAGGCTTTTGTATGGCAGTGAAAATCGTAATCGACGCCGGACATGGCGGATATGACGCCGGTGCTACGTATAATGGAAGAAGAGAGAAGGACGATACGCTGGCACTGGCACTTGCGGTCGGTGAGATATTGGAGGCACAGGGATACGATGTTGTCTACACACGGACGGACGATGTCTACGATTCGCCAGTGCAGAAAGCGCGGATTGGAAATGAAAGCGGTGCAGATTTCTTTGTATCGATTCACCGGAATTCCTCCCCGACACCAAACCAGTACAATGGCGTGCAGACACTGATCTATAACAACGCCGGACTCAAGGCAACAATGGCGGAAAATGTGAACAAAGAATTGGAACAGGTCGGCTACCGGAATATCAACGTGGTGGAGCGACCGGATCTTGCGGTACTCCGGCGGACGAGAATGCCTGCAATCCTGGTAGAAGCAGGATTTATCAACAGCGATGTGGACAACAATCTTTTCGATACGAAATTCTCTGAGACAGCAGAGGCAATTGCGCGCGGCATCGATGAGACAATCCGAGATGCCGGATATACGGTTGCGCAGGGAGATATGCGAAGCGATGTTGCACAGGTAAGTGCTCCTGTATCAGAGGAAATGTATATCGCTAAGTCAGAGAACGATGCATCCGGTACGCAGATGGTAAATGAATATTATGGAATTTCACGGACGATTCCAGTATTTGCAGAAGAAACGTCGCAGCAACCAATCGGCTATCAGATACTGGTTGGCATCTACCGGGCGTTTGGAACTGCATCGTATCAGGCAAATCGGTTTATCAATGCAGGATACGACGCAATGGTATATGAGGATGAAGGGCTGTATCAGGTGCGTGTCGGAAATTATGATACGATCGAAGATGCAATTATTGCACAGCGGGAATTGCGCGATCGTGGATATGATACGCTGATTGTGCGGAAAATGTAAATAAAAGTGAAAATGGGTATTGACAACTATAGGTTTACGTGATAAAGTAGCAAACGATGAACTGCCGTAGACAGTAGGTGCCGCGAGGCATAAGCAGGAAAACGCCTACCGAGGAAGAATCGTGATGAACGAATTTTAACTCTCATACTGCGGTGTGGGAGTTTTTCTTTTAAGTGCAGTTTCCGTTAATATTATAAGGAGGTGCAAGACTTTGGCTAAGATCGAGTTAAAACAGCCTGTCGTTGAGGAAATCAAAGAGAATATTAAGGACGCTAAGTCAGTAGTATTGGTTGATTACCGTGGACTTACAGTTGATCAGGATACACAGCTTCGTAAGTCAATGAGAGAGGCAGATGTCATTTACAAGGTATACAAGAATACCATGGTAAAGCTTGCTATTGCTGGTACAGAGTTCGAGTCTTTGAAGGACGAGCTCGAAGGACCTACAGCCGTTGTTATCTCTAAGACAGATGCAACAGCTCCTGCAAGATTGGCAGCTAATTTCGCTAAGGCGAACCCAGCGCTTGAACTTAAGAGTGGTGTTGTTGAGGGTACTCATTACGACACAGACGGCATTAAGAAAATCGCTACAATTCCTTCCAGAGACGAACTTATCTCTAAGTTCCTTGGAAGCATCCAGTCACCAATTACAAACTTTGCTCGTGTTATTAAGCAGATCGCTGAGAGCAAGGAAGCTTAATTGGAATCGTTGAGATTGGAAATTACAAAACAAATTTAAATTTATAATGGAGGATTATTATTATGACAACTCAGGAAATTATTGAAGTTATCAAAGGTTTATCAGTATTAGAGTTAAATGACCTTGTAAAGGCATGTGAGGAAGAGTTCGGCGTATCTGCAGCAGCAGGCGTTGTAGTTGCAGCAGCAGGTGCAGACGGTGCTGGCGCAGCTGAGGAGAAGGATTCCTTCGACGTAGAGCTTACAGAAGTAGGTCCTAACAAGGTTAAGGTTATCAAGGTTGTTCGTGACTGTACAGGTCTTGGACTTAAGGAAGCTAAGGACGTTGTTGATGGCGCTCCTAAGGTTCTTAAGGAAGGTGCTTCTAAGGAAGAGGCTAACGAGATCAAGGAGAAGCTTGAGGCTGAAGGCGCTAAGGTTACTCTTAAGTAATTTCGACTTAAACATTAAATGTCCGGTTTGGCAGATGCCAAGCCGGATTTTTTATCTAAGAAATGATACAAAGAAATCTTTTTTATTTTTCTGCAATTTTTTTCAAAAAGTGTGTTGACACAAATTTCCAACCATGATAGTATAGTAAAATGTCATTACTATGGATATGTGTGCTATAAATTCGGATAGTAAAGAAAAAACCAAATAAATTCAAGGGGTGAATGCGTCGATGAAAAAGTACAGAATGCGTCCTGTGAAATCGGGAAGAGGTATGCGAATGAGTTTTTCAACTGAGAAGAGAGTTTTGGACATGCCAAACCTCATCGAAGTGCAGAAGAATTCATATCAGTGGTTCCTTGACGAAGGTTTGAGAGAAGTGTTTAAGGATATTTCTCCAATCGTCGATTACACAGGCAATTTGAGTTTGGAACTGGTTGATTATCAGTTGTGTAAGGAAGACATCAAGTATTCTATTGAAGAATGCAAGGAACGTGATGCAACTTATGCAGCTCCAATCAAGGTCAATGTGCATCTTCGTAATGAAGAAACAGGTGAAATTGCACAGCATGATATCTTCATGGGTGATCTTCCACTTATGACAGAGACAGGTACATTCGTAATCAATGGTGCAGAGCGAGTTATCGTCAGCCAGTTGGTTCGTTCTCCTGGTATCTACTATGCAATCGATCACGATAAATTTGGTAAGACCTGTACTCATCTACAGTGATTCCAAACCGTGGTGCATGGCTGGAGTATGAGACGGATTCCAATGATGTATTTTACGTACATGTTGATAGAAATAGAAAGGTGCCAATCACAGTTTTGATTCGTGCACTTGGCTTTGGAACAAACCAGGAGATCATTGATCTGTTTGGTGAGGAGCCAAAGATTATGGCGAGCTTGGAGAAGGATGTTTCAAACAGTTTTGAGACAGGTGTCATCGAGCTTTATAAGCGACTTCGTCCGGGCGAACCAGAGGAAGTAGAAAATGCGACAAATCTCTTCATGGGTATGTTCTTCGATGCAAGAAGATATGATCTGGCGAAGGTTGGTCGTTATAAGTATAATAAGAAGCTTGCATTAAAGAATCGTATTGCAGGTCATGTTCTGGCAGAGGATGTCATTGATCCAAGTACTGGTGAAGTTTTGTTTGCAGCAGGTACCACTCTTACAAGAGAGGATGCAACTGCAATCCAGAACGCAGCAGTTCCTTTTGTGTACATTCAGACGGAAGAGAAGAATGTAAAGGTACTGTCAAACCTGATGGTAGATCTTTCTGAATATGTAGGTTTCGATCCGAAGGAAGTTGGCATACATGAAGCAGTTTATTATCCGGTATTAGAGAAACTCTTACAGGAGTACGATGACGAGGACGAGTTAAAGGCAGCCATCGAGGCAAATGTAAGCGAGCTTGTACCAAAGCATATTACAAAGGAAGATATCATTGCTTCCATTAACTATAACATGCATCTGGAGTATGGCATCGGTAGCGACGATGATATCGACCACCTGGGCAACCGTCGTATCCGTGCAGTCGGTGAATTGCTCCAGAACCAGTACAGAATCGGTCTTTCCCGTATGGAAAGAGTCGTTCGTGAGCGAATGACAACGCAGGATAAGGATACTGTTACCCCGCAGTCTCTGATCAACATCAAGCCTGTTACAGCAGCCGTGAAGGAGTTCTTCGGAAGCTCTCAGTTGTCACAGTTCATGGATCAGAACAACCCACTTTCTGAGCTGACACATAAGAGACGTCTGTCAGCCCTTGGCCCGGGTGGTTTGTCAAGAGATCGTGCCGGATTCGAGGTTCGAGATGTACACTACACACATTATGGTAGAATGTGTCCAATCGAGACACCTGAAGGTCCGAATATCGGTTTGATCAACTCTCTTGCTACGTATGCAAGAATCAATGAGTATGGTTTCGTTGAGGCACCATACAGAAAGCTGGATAAGTCAGATCCTGCCAATCCGGTTGTTACAGATGAAGTTGTATATCTGACAGCGGACGAAGAGGATAATTATATTGTTGCACAGGCGAATGAGCCATTGGATGAGGACGGTCACTTCAAGAAGAACAACGTATCTGGTCGTTTCAGGGAAGAGACATCTGAGTTCCCGAAGGCAAACGTTGACCTGATGGACGTATCACCAAAGATGGTATTCTCTGTTGCTACATCCATGATTCCTTTCCTGGAGAACGATGATGCAAACCGTGCCCTCATGGGATCCAACATGCAGCGTCAGGCAGTGCCACTTCTTCGTACAGAAGCTCCGGTTGTTGGAACAGGTATGGAAGCAAAGGCAGCTGTTGACTCAGGTGTATGTATTGTTGCAAAACACGATGGTGTTGTTGAGATGTCATCCAGCGAGAAGATCATTGTCAAGTGTGACGATGGTACATTGGATGAGTACCATGTAATCAAGTTTGCCCGAAGCAACCAGGGTAACTGTATGAACCAGCGCCCGATCGTGAAGAAGGGTGATCGTGTAACAAAGGGAATGGTAATCGCTGATGGTGCATCTACATCAAACGGTGAGATTGCACTTGGTAAGAACCCATTGATCGGATTCATGACATGGGAAGGTTACAACTACGAGGATGCCGTTCTTCTGAGTGAGAGACTGGTAAAGGAAGATGTGTATACATCTGTTCATATTGAAGAGTACGAGACAGAAGCAAGAGATACAAAGCTCGGACCAGAAGAGATCACAAAGGAAGTTTCCGGAAACGGTGATAATGCCCTGAAGGATCTGGACGAGAACGGTGTTATCCGTATCGGTGCGGAAGTTCGTGCCGGTGATATCTTAGTTGGTAAGGTAACTCCAAAGGGAGAGACTGAGGCAACAGCCGAGGAGAGACTGCTTCGTGCAATCTTCGGAGAGAAAGCAAAAGAGACAAGAGATACATCACTGAAGGTGCCACATGGTGCTTACGGTGTTGTTATGGATACAAAGATCTTTACGAGAGAAAATGGCGATGAACTGCCACCAGGAGTAAACAAGTCTGTTCGTGTATACATTGCACAGAAGAGAAAAATCTCCGTTGGTGATAAGATGGCTGGTCGTCATGGTAACAAGGGTGTTATCTCGCGTATCCTTCCAGTTGAGGATATGCCATTCCTGCCAAATGGTCGTCCACTTGATATCGTGTTGAACCCATTGGGCGTACCTTCCCGTATGAATATCGGACAGGTGCTTGAGATTCACCTTAGCCTTGCTGCAAAGGTACTTGGATTTAACGTATCTACACCAGTCTTCGATGGTGCAAACGAGCATGATATCATGGATGCTCTGGAGATGGCAAATGATTATGCAAACTCCGATTGGGAGACATTCTATGAGAAGTATAAAGATGATACAGAGAAGGAAGTTATGGATTATCTGTATGAGCACCGTGACCACCGTGAAGAGTGGAAGGGTGTTCCAATCAACCGTACAGGTAAGGTAAAGGTACGTGATGGTAGAACCGGTGAGGAATTTGATTCACCAGTTACAATTGGATTCATGCATTACCTGAAACTGCATCATCTGGTTGATGATAGATTCATGCACGTTCGACAGGTCCTTACGGAATGGTTACACAGCAGCCACTTGGTGGTAAGGCACAGTTCGGTGGACAGCGTTTTGGTGAGATGGAGGTTTGGGCTCTTGAGGCTTACGGTGCATCTCATACATTGCAGGAGATCCTGACTGTGAAGTCCGATGATGTAACAGGACGTCTGAAGACTTACGAAGCAATCATCAAGGGTGAAAATATCCCGGCTCCTGGTATTCCAGAATCCTTCAAGGTATTGCTTAAGGAGTTCCAGTCACTTGGTCTGGATGTCGGAGTTCTCGATGAGAACGGTGAAGAGGTAGAACTCGGAGAGTCTATGGATACCGGAAATGAGAACGTGAAGAAGTATATGGGCGAAGATCCAGACGACTTCAATGAGGATCTTGGAGAGAACGGATACAGCGGAATTAACGAGGATAACGAATTAGAGTCTTTGAATGATGATTATCTGGACGATGATTTCGACGGTAATTTCGATGATGAATTTTAAGGAAGGAGATTTGTAAGAGATGTTAGCGATGAATAACGAGAAAAATCAAGAGCAGCCTATAAATTTTGATGCCATCAAAATTGGACTTGCATCTCCTGAAAAGATAAGAGAATGGTCTCATGGCGAGGTTACAAAGCCAGAGACAATCAATTATAGAACTTTGAAGCCAGAAAAAGATGGTCTTTTCTGTGAGAGAATCTTTGGACCAAGCAAGGACTGGGAATGTCATTGTGGTAAGTACAAGAAGATTCGTTTTAAGGGCGTTGTCTGTGACCGTTGTGGTGTAGAGGTTACAAAAGCTTCCGTACGTCGTGAGCGTATGGGACATATCGAGCTTGCTGCACCAGTGTCACATATCTGGTACTTCAAGGGAATTCCAAGCCGTATCGGATTGATGCTTGACATTTCTCCAAAGCTTTTGGAGAAGGTACTGTACTTTGCATCTTACATTGTAATTGATCCGGGAGAGACGAATCTGGAATACAGACAGGTGCTCTCTGAGGCAGAATACAGAAAGGCAGAAGAGGACTTCGGCGGAAAGTTCCGTGTTGGAATGGGTGCCGAGGCAATTAAGGAGCTTCTTCAGGCAGTTGATCTGGACAAAGAGGCTGAGACTTTGACAGAGGAGCTGCAGACAGCAACCGGACAGAAGCGTGCACGTGTCATTAAGCGTCTGGAGGTTGTAGAAGCATTCCGTAACTCACATAATAAGCCTGAGTGGATGATTCTGGATGCAATTCCAGTTATCCCACCAGATATCCGTCCAATGGTACAGTTGGATGGTGGTAGATTCGCAACTTCCGATCTGAATGATCTGTATCGTCGAATCATCAACCGTAACAACCGTTTGAAGAGACTGTTGGATCTGAAGGCACCTGACATCATTGTTCGTAATGAGAAGCGTATGCTGCAGGAAGCCGTTGATGCATTGATTGATAATGGTAGAAGAGGACGTGCGGTAACTGGTCCTGGTAACCGTGCATTGAAGTCTCTTTCTGATATGTTAAAGGGTAAGCAGGGACGTTTCCGTCAGAACCTTCTTGGTAAGCGTGTTGACTATTCCGGACGTTCCGTTATCGTAGTTGGTCCGGAGCTGAAGATTTATCAGTGTGGACTTCCAAAGGAAATGGCAATCGAGCTGTTCAAGCCTTTCGTAATGAAAGAATTGACAGCACGTGGTATTGCTACAAACGTAAAGGCAGCAAAGAAGAAGGTTGAGTCTTTGGAGCCAGAAGTATGGGATGTATTGGAGGATGTAATCAAAGAGCATCCAGTTATGCTGAACCGTGCCCCGACGCTTCACAGACTTGGTATTCAGGCATTTGAGCCAATCCTGGTAGAAGGTAAGGCAATCAAGCTTCATCCATTGGTATGTACCGCGTTCAACGCCGACTTCGATGGAGACCAGATGGCTGTGCACCTTCCACTTTCTGTAGAGGCACAGTCTGAGTGTAGATTCCTGCTTCTGTCACCAAACAACTTGTTGAAGCCTTCTGATGGTGGTCCGGTAGCCGTTCCTTCTCAGGATATGGTACTTGGTATTTACTATCTGACTATGGAGCGCTATGCAAGTATTTCTGACGAAGAAGCTGCAAATGTAGAGATTAAGAAAGAATATCTTGCTGACGACGAGAAGGGCAATCTGGAGCAGTTGCATACAGATTGTTATGCAGGCGAGTTAGATGCAGATGATTATATCAGAGTTCGTGTCGTTGCAAAGAAGACAAAGGCAGAGACATTCTACAAGAATATTGTAGGAACAGTCAGAAACTTCATGAAGCCGAAGTTCAGCAGCGAGAACCTTGCAATGCTCGCATATGAGAACAAAGAGATTACATTACATCAGAAGATCGAAGTTGTTCGTACTGTTACGACTCCAGATGGCGAGAAGCATACAGGATTCGTTGAGTGTACACTGGGACGTCTGATCTTTAACGAGATTATTCCACAGGATCTTGGATTCGTAGACAGAACAAATCCAGATAATATCCTGGAGCCAGAAATCAACTTCCATGTTGATAAGAAGCAGTTGAAGAAGATCCTTGACAAGTGTATCAATACACACGGTGTTACAAAGACCGCAGAGGTATTGGACGATATCAAGGCAATGGGTTATAAGTACTCAACAAGAGGTGCGATTTCAGTATCTATTTCTGATATGACAGTGCCTGCATCTAAGAAGGATATTCTGGAGCATGCACAGGAAATCGTAGATAAAGAGAATATGCTGTTCGGTCGTGGATATCTGACCGACGAAGAGCGTTATCATGCCGTTGTCAAGACATGGCAGGATGCTGATGACAAGCTTACAAAGGCTCTGTTGGATGGACTTGACAAGTATAACAACATCTACATGATGGCAGATTCCGGTGCCCGTGGTAGTGATAAGCAGATCAAGCAGCTGGCTGGTATGCGTGGACTGATGGCAGATACATCAGGACGTACCATCGAGCTCCCAATCAAGTCAAACTTCCGTGAAGGTCTTGACGTATTGGAGTACTTCATCTCTGCGCATGGTGCTCGTAAGGGACTTTCTGATACAGCCCTTCGTACAGCCGATTCTGGATACCTGACACGTCGTCTGGTAGATGTATCGCAGGATCTTATCATCCGCGATGTTGATTGTAGCGTAGATCGTGAAGAGAAGCCAGGCATGTATGTCGAAGTATTTATGGAAGGTGATCGTGTAGTCGAGAGCCTGAAAGATCGTATCACAGGTCGTTACGCAGCGGAAAGCATTTACGATAAAGATGGTAACATGCTTGTAAAGGTAAATCATATGATCACTCCAAAGCGTGCAGAGAACGTTTTGAAGAATGGTGTAGATAAGGATGGTGTTCCATTTACACTCGAAGGTGAGTCAGAACCAAGAAGAGATGCAAAGATCAAGATTCGTACGATCCTCACATGTCGTTCACACCTTGGCGTATGTTCAAAGTGCTACGGTTCAAACATGGCAACCGGACAGGCAGTTCAGGTTGGTGAGGCAGTCGGAATCATCGCTGCGCAGTCAATCGGTGAGCCTGGTACACAGCTTACAATGAGAACATTCCATACAGGTGGTGTGGCCGGTGGAGATATTACACAGGGTCTTCCTAGAGTTGAGGAGTTGTTCGAGGCAAGAAAGCCAAAGGGACTTGCAATCATCACAGAACTTGGTGGTGTGGTTGAGATCCGTGAGACAAAGAGAAAGCGTGAAGTAGTCATTACAAATCAGGAGACAGGTGAAGCAAAGGCTTACCTTATTCCTTATGGCTCACGTTTGAAGGTACAGGATGGACAGGTACTTGAAGCCGGTGATGAGCTGACAGAGGGTTCTGTAAATCCACATGATATCCTGAAGATCAAGGGTGTACGTGCTGTACAGGATTACATGATCCAGGAAGTACAGAAGGTATACCGTCTACAGGGTGTTGAGATCAACGATAAGCATATCGAGGTTATCGTTCGTCAGATGCTGAAGAAGATTCGTGTTGAGGAAAGCGGAGATAGCGATTACTTACCAGGAATCAACGTAGATGCACTTGAGTTCACAGAGCTCAACGAGAAGCTGGAAGCAGAAGGCAAGGAACCAGCAAAGGGAACGCAGATTATGCTTGGTATTACCAAGGCTTCTCTTGCTACAAATTCCTTCTTGTCAGCAGCATCCTTCCAGGAGACAACCAAGGTATTGACCGATGCCGCTATCAAGGGCAAGGTTGATCCGTTGATCGGTCTGAAGGAGAACGTCCTGATTGGTAAGCTGATTCCTGCTGGTACAGGTATGAAGCGTTATCGTAATGTGAAACTTGACACAGGCGATGGAAACATCGATATGTCAGAGGTAACAGGCGAAGAGACAGGTGATTTCGAGGAAGCAGATGCAACCGTAGAAGAAACTGTTAACACAGAAGAGTAATAAAATAAACACACATGGTTGGTGACAGCCATGTGTGTTTTCTTATAAATGACTTTATTTTCTAAAAAAATGAAATTTTTCTTATATTTTGCGGGTTCCCCTGTTGACATCCGACGATTTGAATAATATAATAGTCAAGCATGCGTTTAAGGCATGTAATTTTTGTGTATACTTGTGTATGCATGGTGTAAAATATTTTGAATGGAGGTGAAAACATGCCAACTTTTAACCAGTTAGTTAGAAAGGGAAGACAGACTTAGAGAAGAAGTCTACTGCACCAGCGCTCTTAAGAAGTTACAACTCACTTAAGAAAAAGCCTCTGATACAGCTTCACCACAGAAGAGAGGTGTTTGTACAGCAGTTAAGACAGCTACTCCTAAGAAGCCTAACTCAGCTCTTAGAAAGATCGCCAGAGTTCGTCTTTCAAACGGAATCGAAGTAACTTCATACATTCCTGGTGAGGGACACAACTTACAGGAGCATAGCGTTGTTCTGATTCGTGGTGGCCGTGTTAAGGATTTACCAGGTACACGTTACCATATCATCCGTGGTACATTAGATACTGCAGGTGTTGCAAACAGAAAACAGGCCCGCTCTAAGTACGGCGCAAAGAGACCAAAAGCTGCTAAATAATTTAGCAACATTGTGTATCACAAACAGAACTAAAGTAGGTTAGTGTTGGGATTAGACCTGCAGATGCAGGATTTCACTTTATGAATACAATTCCGCACGAACACATTAGAGAGACACATGTGAGTACCGATGAATTAATCCACAAATATCATGATTAAGGAGGGAAGTAACGTGCCACGTAAAGGACATACTCAGAAAAGAGACGTATTAGCAGATCCAATGTACAACAGCAAAGTAGTTACAAAGCTTGTTAACAGCATTATGTTAGACGGTAAGAAAGGCGTAGCTCAGAAGATTGTATACGGAGCATTTGCTACAGTAGAAGAGAAGACAGGAAGACCAGCTCTTGAAGTATTCGAAGAGGCTATGAACAATGTAATGCCAGCTCTCGAAGTAAAAGCAAGACGTATCGGTGGTGCTACTTATCAGGTTCCAATCGAGGTAAGAGCAGACAGACGTCAGGCACTGGCTCTTCGCTGGTTAACAATGTTCTCTCGTAAAAGAGGCGAGAAAACAATGGAAGAAAGAAAAGGCTTTGGAACCAATTTTGGTTTCCTGATGGCCGCGGTCGGCTCGGCAGTCGGCCTGGGCAACATCTGGGGCTTCCCCAATAAGATGGGCGCCTCCGGCGGCTTCACGTTCCTGGTCATTTACCTTGTTCTGGCAGTCCTGTGCGGCTTCATCGTCATGGTGGGCGAGCTGGCGCTGGGCCGCAAGACCCGTCACGGTGCTGTGGGCGCCTACAAGGCCCTGAGCAAGAAGTTCAAGTGGATGGGCTGGATGGGCATCCTGTCCGCGTTCTTCATCCTGTTCTTCTACTGTGCGCTGGGCGGCTACTGCATCAAGTACACCGTTCTGAACATCGGCGATCTGTTCCATGCCAGCTTCGGCGCCAACGCACTGGCGGAGACGGCAGTGGCCAACGGCCATTCTCTGGGTGCTGAGGTGTTCGGCGCGTTCATGGCCAACCCCACTGAGGCCATTATCTTCGGCCTGATCTTCGTGGCTCTGACCATGCTCATCGTCATGGGCGGCGTCAGCGGCGGTATTGAGAAGGTCTGCTCCGTGGGTATGCCCGCACTGTTCGTCATGCTGCTCATCTGCATCATCCGCGCCTGCACGCTGGAGGGCGCTGTGGACGGCCTGAAGTATATGTTCGTCCCCGGCTGGGCCGTAGCCAACGGCGTCATTGAAGAGGCACCCGGCTTCCTGACAGTGCTTTCCACCGCCGGCGGTCAGATGTTCTTCTCCCTGTCTCTGGGCATGGGCATCATGATCACCTACGGCTCCTATCTGGATAAGAAGGAGAACCTGCAGAAGAACGCGCTGCTCATCATCGTTATGGATACACTGGTGGCCTGATGGCCGGTCTGTGCGTCATCCCCGGCCGCTTCGCGCTGATCCTACCGGC
>ERZ859937.751-NODE-751-length-12124-cov-1.509819_pt1 | contig 12124 bp, 8 predicted proteins | sample MGYA00509985_ERZ859937 | MGnify/ENA primary metagenome ERZ859937 (study PRJEB30046, sample SAMN00715169) | human gut metagenome | study: EMG produced TPA metagenomics assembly of the A metagenome-wide association study of gut microbiota in type 2... | reverse complement strand
TAACTTTCAACCAGTTGTGTAGTAGAAGTTATTCAGCTATTTATTGGTAGAAGTTGTGATATTGATGATGTGATTCTAAATGTATTAGGTTCATTAATTATGTTTGTAATATTGCGAATATCATCTATAAACAAATTTTTAAGAAACATAGTCCTTTTAGAAAAAAATAAAATTGATTATAAAGATTTAATAAAAAAGATTATTATTATTTTAATACCAATTATCTGTATTATTGGAGTTGTTTTTATAAGCGAAAATAAGTATATAGATAAAAATAGTCAAACTTTTACACACTTAAAGATAATAGATAAAACAAAAGAAGAAAATATTACTTGTAATACTGCATTAGAACAATTTTATGAAGATAAAGAATATATATATTATTTTCCTTGCGAAAAAAGTAAATATGTAATAGTTATATATTCTAATGGTTATCAAGAAACTGTAAAATCATCTTTAGAATATGGAGATATAACTATTGAAGATTTAGAAAGAAATAATATAGAATTTATCAGACAGAAAAAAGATATGAGTAACTGATAAATACCAATTGTTGCTATCCATAAAGCAGATATTTGAATAACAAAAAACATCGTAGAAATACGGTTTCCTTTGATCTGTAATTAGATTGAATAACCTTAAATAATTTCTACTATGTAGATTCCAACGGCGTTCTCATTTCCTGCAAGATTGAATACCCTTAATAATTTTAATAGAAATATCCATCTAAAGAATCGCATACAATCCCATCAACCCAGCCAGAAACACCACATTGACAATCGTAAACCACAGAAAATATTTCCCCTTTTTGCCCGGATATTCCCGGGCAATTTGTTTATAAGAGATCAGGCTTGCCATCGAAGCGATGAGCGTGCCAAGTCCGCCGAGGTTGGCGCCGATGATAAGTGCCTTGCAATTCGTTGTAAATCCCGACAGCAAAAGGGCAGTTGGCACGTTGCTGATAATCTGGCTGGCACCGATTGCAATGTATGTTTCCTGTCCGGTAATGATGCTTTCAAGGAAGGATTGGAAAGCTGGCACGCGCTCCATATTTCCGATGAATACGAAAAATCCGATAAATGTGCCGAGCAGTGCGTAGTCCACGTGAAGCAGAGTTTTTCGCGATACAAGCAGGAACAGTACAAGAATGATCGCAAACAGGATGCGGATGTCCAGAAGTTTGGCGACATTCAACAGGCACAGCACGAATGCGATGCTGTAAAGGATAATCTGCTTTTTCGGAAGTTTAACTGCATTGTCGTTCCGATCGATTACAATGGCATGCTGTTTGATGAAGAACATGGAAATCAGGATTCCAAGTAGCGAAGCAATCGTGTAAGGGAGCATAATTTCCACGAATGTACCGAGGGACATGCCAGATTTCGCATATAGATACAAGTTCTGTGGATTCCCCATCGGCATAAGCATACTTCCGAGGTTCGCAGCGATTGTCTGCATCACAACGACAGGAATGATCAGATGTTCCTTCTCCGACATGGAAAGCACAATGATCGCAAATGGCACAAAGGTAATCAGTGAGACATCGTTTGTGATAAACATGCTGAATACAAATGGAAGCAACACCAGTACAAGAAATAATTGTCTTGTTGTATGAACGTGTGCAAGCAGTGCATTTCCGATCGTGCGGAACAGACCGGTTTCCTTGAATCCAGCCATAACAGCCATCAGGCAGAACAGGAGTGTGATGGAATGCCAGTCGATGTAGGAGATGTATTTTCTGTCCGGATGGACGAGGAACATGGAGAGGATGGCGAGCACAAGGCTTACCATCAGGACGGTTTCTCTTTTTATATATGTAAGTATTTTCTTCATAACGTATCTCGATTCTGTAAAGTTTTTTCCATTATATCACATGTCACTACACGATAGCGTGATGACCTGCGCACGTATCAGAGAACTTCATTATATTAGCATATCATGCCTGCATCATTTTTTATTTTTTCCTGTATTAAACATTGTGTCGTGGATGATATTGGGTGTATTTTGAAAATACGAAATTATTCCCCTATTTCATTCCGATATATTCGTGTTCTATTGGGGGATTTTCCGTATTTCAATATATTTACCCAATAATTTCTGCCCTTTTTTCAAAATCGTTTGGGGGAATATTGGTATATGTGCATTCTTTACCCAATTGGCTTCAATTTCCAGACTTGTGATTGGGGGATTTCTTGATAATGTGAAAAAATCCCCCAATTTGTTTCAGCATGGTTATCCGCAATTGGGGATTCTACTGGAAAATTGAAAATTCCCCCAACTTACCACCGCAAGCCTGTCAAACAGAGTAACAAAAATCTCTATGCTATCCCGCAAAAATCCCTATGATTTCTTGTTGCAAAATCCCCTCTGCTCGTGCATAATAGAATACAAATAAATTCTCTTAACGATGAGAGAGGGAAAGAGGTAAAAACTATGAGCGACACAAATGATGGAGCAGTCAGAGACGCGAAAAAGCTTGGATTACCGAAGGTTTTGATTTTGGGATTACAGCATATGTTTGCAATGTTCGGTGCAACTATTCTGGTCCCAATTTTAGTGTCCGGGTATTTTGCAGATGCATGTGGAGAGCCGTTGACCAGAGGACTTACCGTATCGGTAACACTGTTCTGCGCGGGATTTGGTACATTGCTTTTCCATGTATGTTCGAAGTTTAAGGTACCGGCATTTCTTGGATCTTCCTTTGCATTCTTAGGTGGATTTTCTACCGTAGCCAATCTGGATACCGGCAAATTCGCCGATATGGCAGCAAATGACAAGGTAGCTTATGCCTGTGGTGGCGTTGTGGTAGCCGGTGCACTATATTTGGTTATGGCTTTGATTATCAAGCTGGTGGCGTAAACCGCGTGATGCGTTTCCTTCCACCGGTTGTAACCGGACCGATCATTATCTGTATCGGACTTTCACTTGCACCGTCAGCCATCTCCAATGCCAGCACAAACTGGTGGCTTGCACTGATTGCGTTAGCAGTTATCATTATCTTCAATATTTGGGGTAAAGGCATGTTCAAGATTATCCCGATTCTGATGGGTGTTGTGATTTCTTACGTGGCAGCCGTGATCATGAATGCGGCAGGACTTACGAATCCAGATGGTAGTGCGATTATCGCATTTGAGTCGGTGAAATCAGCAAGCTTTTTCGGTGTACCACAGTTCCAGTTCGCGAAATTCGATCTCACAACGATTCTGGTTATGGCACCAATCGCGATCGCAGCGATGATGGAGCATGTAGGAGATATGTCAGCCATCTCAGCAACCGTTGGTAAGAACTTTATTCAGGATCCAGGTCTGCATCGTACATTGGTTGGTGATGGTCTTGCAACTGCATTCGCAGGTGCAATCGGTGGACCAGCGAATACAACATATGGCGAGAACACAGGTGTATTGGAGCTTTCCAAGGTGTACGATCCAATGGTTGTCCGTCTGGCAGCCGTATTTGCGATTATCCTGTCCTTCATTCCGAAGTTTGCAGCTGTGATCTCTACGATGCCATCCGCAATCATCGGTGGTGTATCCTTCATGTTATATGGTATGATTTCAGCCATCGGTGTGCGTAATGTCGTTGAGAACAGAGTAGATCTGACACGTTCAGAAACCTGATTATCGCAGGTGTTATCTTTGTCTGCGGACTTGGTTTCTCAAATGGTATTACATTTACAATTGGGGAGACATCTATCACACTGACAGCACTTGCTATTGCAGCGATTGCTGGAATTCTGTTAAATGCGATTCTGCCGGGAAATGATTATCAGTTGGTGCAAACCCAGATGGTGACCAGAGCCGTGGTGTCTTTGTAAAGTCTAAGGAATAAATATAATAACAAAAGCAAAAAACTAGAAAAAAGGAGATTACAAAATGGATTTTAAAAACGAAAAAAATATTACGATTTTTGAGCATCCGTTGATTCAGCATAAGATTTCGATTCTGCGTGACAAGAATACAGGAACCAATGAGTTCCGGAAGCTCGTAGAGGAGATTGCGATGCTTGAAGGATTTGAAGCACTTGGTGACCTGCCATTGCAGGATGTGGAGATTGAGACTCCGATCGAGAAATGTATGACTCCGATGATTTCCGGCCGTAAGCTCGCTATCGTTCCAATTCTTCGTGCAGGTCTTGGTATGGTGCCGGGCGTGCTTGCTCTTGTACCATCTGCAAAGGTTGGACATATCGGTATGTACCGGGATGAGGAGTCGCACATTCCACATGAGTATTACTGTAAGCTTCCGAATCCGATTGATGAGAGAATTATCGTGGTAACTGATCCGATGCTTGCAACCGGCGGCTCCGCCGTGGATGCGATCACACAGATTAAGGAACATGGTGGGAAGAAGATTAAGTTCATGTGTATCATTGCAGCACCGGAAGGTGTACAGAAGCTGCATGAGGCACATCCGGATGTGCAGATCTATGTGGGTCATCTGGATCGTGAGTTGAATGAGAATGCCTACATCTGTCCTGGGCTTGGCGATGCGGGCGACCGTATCTTCGGTACAAAATAACGGTAAAAACTGACTATAAGGTCATATAAGGTCAGATATGTAAAACTAATTAAAAACAGTTCAAACTGACATTGTTAAAAGCATAGAGACTGGGTATTTCAATATATCCAGTTTCTGTGCTTTAATTATATCCGTAGTTTTCTTGTATGTATAATTTCAGATGTATATCTGCAAGAATATCAGGAAATTATGAAATAAAAGAGCAATCAGGAGGAACAATGATGAGCGAGAACAGATATGAATTGAATAAGAACCTTGCACAGATGTTAAAGGGTGGCGTTATCATGGACGTTACAACACCGGAGCAGGCAAGAATTGCACAGGAAGCAGGTGCATGTGCAGTTATGGCATTGGAGAGAATTCCGGCAGATATCCGTGCAGCCGGTGGTGTATCCCGTATGAGTGATCCAAAGATGATCAAGGGAATTCAGGAAGCAGTTACAATCCCGGTTATGGCAAAATGCCGTATTGGACATTTTGTAGAGGCACAGATCCTCGAAGCAATCGAGATTGACTACATCGATGAGAGTGAAGTTTTATCACCAGCCGATGATATCTACCATATTGATAAGACGAAGTTCAAGGTTCCATTTGTCTGTGGTGCCCGTGATCTTGGCGAGGCACTTCGTCGTATTGAGGAAGGTGCATCTATGATCCGTACAAAGGGTGAGCCGGGAACCGGTGATGTTGTACAGGCCGTTCGTCATATGCGTGCCATGAACTCTGAGATCCGTCGTATCGTGGGTATGGCAGAGGATGAGATCTACGAAGCAGCAAAGCAGCTTCAGGTACCGGTAGAGCTTGTACGTTACGTCCATGAAAATGGGAAGCTTCCGGTTGTAAACTTTGCGGCCGGTGGTGTCGCAACACCAGCGGATGCAGCACTTATGATGCAGCTTGGAGCAGAAGGTGTATTCGTTGGATCCGGTATCTTCAAGTCCGGAAATCCTGCAAAGCGTGCAGCTGCTATTGTTAAGGCTGTTACAAACTATCAGGATGCAAAGCTTATTGCAGAACTCTCAGAAGATCTGGGCGAGGCTATGGTCGGAATCAATGAGTCCGAGATCGAGATTCTTATGGCAGAAAGAGGAAAGTAAGATGAAGATAGGAATATTGGCATTGCAGGGTGCATTTGCAGAGCATGAAGCATCCCTTGATAAATTACATATTCCACACTTCGAGATCCGTCAGGCAGACGACCTGCAGGACGATATGGATGGACTTATCATTCCGGGCGGCGAAAGCACAGTTATGGGAAAACTTCTGAAGGAGCTTTCCCTGTATGAACCCCTCAAGGCGAAGATCGAGGCAGGTCTGCCGGTCTTCGGTACCTGTGCAGGCTTGCTGCTTCTGGCAAAGGATATTGACGGAGAGGATGCACTTGGCTTCCGGACGATGAATATTATAGCCCGCAGAAATGCTTACGGCAGACAGCTTGGCAGCTTCTTCGTAGAAGAGGACTTCAAGGGAATCGGAACGGTCGGCATGACATTTATCCGTCTCCGTATATTGAGAGCGTTGGTGATGGTGTCGATGTCTTGGCGACATGCGACGGCAAGATCGTAGCTGCCCGTCAGGGAAAACAGCTCGTGACAGCATTCCACCCGGAACTGACCGAAGATGTAAAAATTCATCAGTATTTTGTGGATATGATTTCGGAAAACTAAGCAAAACCACGAAAGAACCCTTTTTTCAAGGGTTCTTTTTTTGCACACTATCTTTAATTGTAATTCCGCTTAACATCTAGTATAATTAAGTGATTTTGGATAAAAATACACTACATACAAGGGGGCAAATATGAGCAAAAGAGAAGACATTAAAAAAGTTCTGATTATCGGTTCCGGTCCAATCATTATCGGTCAGGCATGTGAGTTTGACTATTCCGGCACGCAGGCATGTAAAGCTTTAAGACAGCTCGGCTATGAGATCATTCTGGTGAATTCCAATCCTGCAACCATTATGACAGATCCTGGTATTGCGGATGTGACATATATTGAGCCATTGAATGTGACAAGATTGGAGCAGATTATTGCCAAGGAACGTCCAGATGCGATATTACCGAACCTCGGTGGTCAGTCGGGTCTTAATTTGTGTTCCGAGCTTGCAGCTGCAGGCATACTTGACAAATATAACGTGAAGGTCATCGGCGTTCAGGTAGATGCGATCGAACGTGGTGAGGACCGAATTGAATTTAAGAAAACTATGAACAAACTGGGAATCGAGATGGCGCGCAGTGAAGTTGCCTATTCTGTAGAAGAAGCACTTGCGATTGCAGATAAGCTTGGTTACCCAGTTGTTTTGCGTCCAGCCTATACAATGGGCGGTGCCGGTGGCGGACTTGTCTACAATGTAGAAGAGTTGAAGACCGTCTGTGCAAGAGGTCTGCAGGCAAGTCTGGTAGGACAGGTACTCGTTGAGGAGTCAATCCTTGGCTGGGAAGAGCTGGAGCTTGAGGTTGTCCGTGATGCAAAGGGTAACATGATTACGGTCTGCTTCATTGAGAACATTGATCCACTCGGCGTACACACGGGAGATTCCTTCTGTTCTGCACCAATGCTTACAATCTCTGAGGAATGTCAGAAGCGTTTGCAGGAGCAGGCATATAAGATTGTAGACGAAGTACAGGTGATCGGTGGAACAAACGTACAGTTTGCACATGATCCGGTGACAGATCGAATCATTGTAATCGAGATCAACCCTAGAACTTCCCGTTCTTCTGCACTTGCTTCCAAAGCGACAGGATTCCCAATCGCGCTTGTATCAGCGATGCTTGCAGCCGGACTTACATTGGATGAGATTCCTTGCGGCGTGCATGGAACCCTCGACAAATATGTTCCGGGTGGCGATTATGTCGTAATCAAGTTTGCTAGATGGGCGTTTGAGAAGTTCAAGGATGCGCAGGACAAGCTTGGTACACAGATGCGTGCTGTTGGTGAAGTTATGAGTATCGGTAAGACTTATAAGGAAGCATTCCAGAAGGCAATCCGAAGCTTGGAGATCGGTCGTTACGGACTTGGCTTTGCGAAGGATTTCCATGATAAGACAAAGGATGAGCTGCTTGCAATGCTGGTAGAGCCAACCAGTGAGAGACAGTTTATCATGTATGAGGCACTTCGTAAGGGCGCGACAGTTGAGGAGTTATACAACCTGACGAAGATCAAGCATTACTTCATTGAGCAGATGAAGGAGCTTGTAGAAGAGGAAGAAGCACTGCTTGCAAAGAAGGGTGAGACACTCGACAAGGAGACTATGGAGCAGGCGAAGAAGGATGGTTTCTCAGACCGTTACTTAAGCAAGCTGCTTGAAGTTCCAGAGGACGATATCCGCAATACCCGCCTTGGCTACGGCATTACCGAGAGCTGGGAGCCGGTACATGTAAGTGGAACTGAAGACCGTTCTTATTACTATTCAACTTATAATGCACCAGACCACACAACAATTACGAACAACAAGAAAATCATGATCCTTGGCGGTGGTCCAAACCGTATCGGACAGGGTATCGAATTTGATTATTGTTGTGTACATGCAGCACTTGCATTAAAGGAGCTTGGATTTGAGACAATCATTGTAAACTGTAACCCGGAGACGGTTTCGACAGATTACGATACATCTGATAAATTGTATTTTGAGCCATTGACACTCGAAGATGTACTTTCGATCTACGAGAAGGAGCAGCCGGTTGGCGTCATTGCACAGTTCGGTGGACAGACACCGCTGAATCTGGCAGCAGACTTGAAGAAGAACGGCGTGCGTATCCTTGGTACATCCCCAGAAGTTATCGATATGGCAGAGGATCGTGATCTCTTCCGTGCAATGATGGAGAAGCTTGACATCCCGATGCCAGAAGCTGGCATGGCAACGAATGTTGAGGAAGCACTTGCTGTTGCTGAGAAGATCGGTTATCCGGTTATGGTTCGTCCATCTTATGTCCTTGGCGGACGTGGTATGGAGGTTGTCAGCGAGCCGGAATCTCTGAAGAAATATATGGCAGCCGCTGTTGGTGTGACACCGGACCGTCCAATCCTGATCGACCGTTTCCTGCGCCATGCAACTGAGTGTGAGGCAGATGCGATCGCAGATGGCAAGCATGCATTTGTACCAGCTGTTATGGAGCATATCGAGCTTGCAGGTGTTCACTCCGGTGATTCAGCATGTATTCTTCCATCCAGAGGAATTCCTGAGAATCTCGTGGAGACGATCAAGGATTATACAAGAAAGATCGCAGAGGAAATGGGTGTCTGCGGTTTGATGAATATGCAGTACGCAATCGAGAACGACAAGGTATATGTACTCGAGGCGAATCCGCGTGCATCCCGTACCGTACCATTGGTATCCAAGGTATGTGGCGTATCTATGGTGAAGATTGCAACTCAGATTATGACAAGTGAGTTAACCGGCAAGCCATCTCCGCTTCCACAGATGAAGGAAGTAAAGCCGAAATATTATGGCGTGAAGGAAGCCGTGTTCCCATTCAACATGTTCCAGGAGGTTGACCCGGTATTAGGACCTGAGATGCGTTCAACCGGTGAGGTACTTGGACTTTCGACAAATGTCGGCGAGGCATTCTACAAGGCACAGGAAGCAACCCAGACAAGACTTCCGAAGGAAGGCACGGTGCTTTTCTCTGTCAGCCACAAGGATAAGCAGGAGGTTGTAGATATTGCGAAAACATTTGAAAAATGCGGATTCCATATCGTGGCAACAGGTACTACTTATGAGCTTCTGATTGCAAATGGTATCAAGGCAGACCGCATCAACAAGATGCAGGAGGGCAGACCGAATATCGTGGATGCTGTGATGAATGGCAAGATCCAGCTCATCATCAATACACCGGCTGCACAGGAAGAGAAGCTGTTTGACGACAGCTATATCCGTAAAACAGCGATCCGTGCAAAGGTTCCATATATGACAAGATGGCAGCCGCACGTGCAACCGCAGAGGGTATCGAGGCAGTCCTGAAATATGGTGAGATTGGCGTTATGTCATTGCAGGAGATCCATAAGGCAATCCAATAATCGACAAAAAAATGCGGTAAAATTCAAATAAAAAATGTATACTTGTATACATGTAAAAAGGAGGGTGTAAATTTCCATTTACATCTTCCTTTTTTTGTAAGTGTGTATTATAATAGCACTTGGTCACTAAATATAGTATTAAAATAAAAAAGAAAATACTATATTTAGTGTTTGAGAAAGTATTATAAAAGGGAGTCAAATATAAATGGATGCAGTACACACAAATGTAATTAAGAGAAATGGCGAGGAAGTAAATTTTGACCTGGACAAAATCGTCAATGCAATCAATGCTGCAAACAAAGAGGTAGACCGGTTGCATCAGTTGAACGATTATCAGGTGCAGGCAATCGCCGATAACATTGCGAAACAGATCGAGATCATGACACATGCGATTCACGTAGAAGATATTCAGGATATGGTGGAGACCGGAATTATGGAGATGCGTGGATACGAGGTTGCCCAGAAGTATGTGCGTTACCGGTATAAGCGGGAACTTGCCAGAAAATCAAATACGACCGATAACGGAATCCTGGCTCTGATTGATCATATGAATGAGGAAGTCAATCAGGAGAATTCAAATAAGAATCCGGTCATTAATTCAACCCAGCGTGATTATATGGCAGGCGAGGTCAGCAAAGATTTGACGAAGCGTATGTTGCTTCCGAAAGAGATTGTGGAAGCACATGAGCAGGGAATCATCCATTTCCATGATTCGGATTATTTCGCACAGCGGGAACATAACTGCGACCTCGTGAATCTGGAGGATATGCTGCAGAACGGAACCGTCATCAGCGAGACGATGATTGAGAAGCCGCACAGCTTCTTCACTGCATGTAATGTCACGACACAGATCGTGGCACAGGTCGCAAGTAACCAGTATGGCGGACAGTCCTTTACACTTTCCCATATCGCACCGTTTGTCGATGTAAGCCGGAAGAAAATCCGCGAGCAGGTAATCGAGGAGCGGAAGATGTGTGGCGAAGCACTTGACGAGGAAGTGATCAGCAAGATTACAGAGAGCCGCCTGCGTGCAGAGGTAAAGAGTGGAATCCAGACGATCCAGTACCAGCTTATCACCCTTATGACCTGTAACGGGCAGGCACCGTTTGTCACGATGTTCATGTATCTCGATGAAGTCCCGGAAGGTCAGACACGGGATGATTTGGCGATGATCATCGAGGAAGTGCTGAGCAGAGAATCCAGGGTGTCAAGAACGAGAAGGGCATCTGGATTACACCTGCATTTCCGAAGCTTATTTATGTGCTTGACAAAGATAATATCACCGAGGATTCCAAGTATTGGTATCTGACCGAACTTGCTGCGAAATGCACCGCAAAGCGTATGGTGCCGGATTATATTTCTGCGAAGGTGATGCGCGAACTGAAAAATGGCGATGTCTATCCATGCATGGGCTGCCGGTCATTCCCGACATCCGAGGACAGCCAGCGGAATCCGGATGGTACAAGAAAATATTACGGACGATTCAATCAGGGTGTTGTCACGATCAACTTGGTTGATGTTGCTTGTTCCGCAGAGGGACACATGGATCGGTTCTGGGAGATTCTCGAATCCCGTCTGGAACTGTGTCACCGGGCACTTCGATGCAGACATGAGCGACTGCTTGGAACGGTATCCGATGTGGCACCAATCCTGTGGCAACATGGTGCACTTGCGAGACTCAAGAAGGGTGAGACCATCGATAAATTACTGTTCAATGGATATTCAACAATCTCACTTGGCTATGCAGGACTTTGCGAGATGTGCGTGCGTATGACAGGCAAGACACATACTTCACCAGAGGGCAAGAAGCTTGCACTCGAAGTAATGCAGAAATTAAACGACAAGTGTAAAGAGTGGAAGGAAGCAGAGAACATCAGCTATTCCGTTTATGGTACGCCGATGGAATCTACGACATACAAATTCGCCAAGTGCTTGCAGAAGCGGTTTGGAATTATCAAGGGTGTTACTGATAAAAACTACATTACGAACAGCTACCATATTCATGTAACCGAACCGGTCAATGCATTCGACAAGCTGAAATTCGAATCCGAGTTCCAGAAGCTTTCCCCGGGTGGTGCGATCAGTTACGTGGAAGTACCGAACCTGCAGGACAATGTGGAGGCGGTTATCTCCGTGATGAAATTCATCTATGATAACATTTTATATGCGGAGTTAAATACGAAGAGTGACTACTGCGAGATCTGCGGTTATGACGGCGAGATTAAGATCGTGACCGACGAGAACGGCAAGCTTATCTGGGAGTGCCCGAACTGTGGCAACCGTGACCAGAACAACCTGTTTGTTGCCCGAAGAACCTGTGGTTACATCGGAACACAGTTCTGGAATCAGGGCCGGACGCAGGAGATCAAAGACCGCGTACTTCACTGTAAAAGAATATGAATAAACAAAGGCAGGAGCAGACGATTTCTTATGTTCCTGCCTTGCTTTTTGCAAAATAGCTCTTGCCTAAGCATCGCCAAGGTGCTAGTATGTATGAGTAATTTTGTTTTACGAATAAAATGTATATAAGTTTGTGCATAACTACTAATTCTAAAGCAGACCATTGAAGCACGCTGGCACTTAATGAGCGAC
>ERZ859937.750-NODE-750-length-12133-cov-1.802616_pt1 | contig 12133 bp, 15 predicted proteins | sample MGYA00509985_ERZ859937 | MGnify/ENA primary metagenome ERZ859937 (study PRJEB30046, sample SAMN00715169) | human gut metagenome | study: EMG produced TPA metagenomics assembly of the A metagenome-wide association study of gut microbiota in type 2... | reverse complement strand
TTATACATTTTCCAATATTAATTATTTCCAGTAAAAGCCTCCATCGTAACCGAAGTTTCCGAACTAATACCTTCGCGTACAAAGACCTTCTTTATTGTCATAAAAATGATTTTCAAATCAAGTAAAAAAGAGCAATGATCCACGTACCACACATCTAGTTCAAACTTCCGTGTCCAACTGATGGCATTGCGACCGTTCACTTGTGCCCAGCCCGTAATCCCCGGACGGACTTCAGACGACGCGCCTGTTCCTTGCTGTATAACGGCAGATATTGGGGAAGCAAAGGACGAGGGCCTATCAGGGCCATATCCCCTTTCAATACATTTATCAGTTGGGGAAGTTCATCTATCGAAGTGGAACGTACAAAGCGTCCTACTTTAGTCAAACGCTGAGCATCCGGAAGCAGATTTCCATCCACATCCCGCTCATCCGTCATAGTCTTAAACTTGATTACTTTGAATATCTTTCCGTTCTTTCCCGGACGTTCCTGCATGAAAAATACGCCTGCACCTTTGTTGGCAAAGTACAGCCAAAGTGTAATGATAAGTAAAGGAGCAAACAATACGCCTAAAGCGATAAAGATTACACAAAAGTCTGTAACTCGTTTAAAAAGTTTTTTGTACATAAGCTATTACAACTAGCTACCAATACTATCTATAGCTTCTAAATAAGCCTTTACTATAATATTTCTATCAAATTGTTTTTCAACTTTTTTTCTTGCTGCTATGCCCATGTTTTTCTTCTCTTCAAAAGACAAATCAAGAAACTTACGGACTTTACCTATAAGATCTTCGGAATTCTGTTGTTCAACAATAAACCCATTAACTCCATCATCTACAATTTCTTTGCAACCACTACGATTGGTCGTGATGACAGGTCTTCCACTCGCACAACTTTCCAAAAGAACATTCGACATACCTTCAGGATAATAAGTAGGATGAACGATACAATGCACGTTTGCAATAAAAGGACGGACATCAGAAGTCATCCCATGATAAATTATTGTCTTATTATTATTCAACTTTTTCAATTTCTCCTGATATGCATCCTCACAATAACCCAAAATATGAAATTCCGTATTAGGATACTCTTCACGAATAGCAATCGCAGTATCAAGGTATTGTTCTATCCCTTTCTGTTTCATTATACGACTAATAAAAATAAATTTCACCGTGTCTCATTTGGATAATCCATCAATTGAAAACGGATTAAATTTACACCCGATCCTGGGATTATAGAACCACAATCAGGAGTCAGATTGTGCATTTCACAAAATCTTTTATTTTCCTCATTTTGGAAAAAGATTCTTCTTGATTTTCTCAAACCAATCTTATAAAGCAAAAATACAATCTTCTGAATTCTTGATGTTTTTTCAACAGCAGTTCCAAGTCCAGTAATATTCACAATTTGAGGTATACCATATAATCTGCAAACCATCCCTCCATAAACATTGGGCTTGATTGTATAGGACAAAACCACATCTGGTTTTTCTTTCCTTATAAGATTTACATAATGGCATATCAACATAAAATCTTTTACAGGATTAGTACTTCTACGGTCTATTTCAGTCGTCACACATTTTGCTCCTATAGCTTCCAACTCATTCATTCTTTTATCAAAAGGCGCAGAAATAGTTGTGAAATGCCCCTGTTCAATAATAGCTTTTACTACTTCAAAGCGAAAACTAATCACCCCTGCCACATTATTAGCTAACAATAATATCCTCATCTTAATCCCTATATTTTACAATTCTCGCAATATTTCCTTACAATTACAAACGACCTATATAGCGTACCCGCTATTTATTAAGCAGTCACGCCTATATGAGTCTTAGAAAAAATCAGCAAAACTTTCTTACGATGCATACTCTTTTTCTTCCTTACAAGAAACATATAGTAACATGAAAACATAACAATGATGTCCTCAATATACAGGAAGACAAGAAGATCCAATCTATTATAAAGAGTTTATTTATTATTGAATGTTGTTATAAATCAAATCAAGAGCCTTGCTGGTTGCATTTCCATATTCTGTTTCATACTTATTCTTGAACGGAATAACATACTCCTCGACTACCTTTTTAAAATCTGCCTCCTTAATCACCTTAGTCAGTTCACCTTGATCTTCCTTATACAAAAGTTCCTTACGAATGTCAAAATACAGACCTCTGATGGCATTATACTTATCATAATCGTATGGCCACAAGAAGATTGGTTTATCCATAATGCAGTAGTCGAAAATAATGCCCGAATAATCAGAAACAAGAAGGTCAGAAGCAATCATAATGTCTTCTACGACCTCATAATTTGTTACATCAATAAAGAAATCATTGTTCTGTTTTGTATCCGAACTGATGACTGGATGAGCTCTATATAACAAAACATAATCATCGCCCAGATTCTGTTTCCAAAGGTTTACATCCACATCAAATACCTCTTTAAAGTTAGCCTCTTCTCTAAATGTTGGTGCATACAAAATAGCCTTCTTTCCTTCTGGAATTCCAATTCTCTTGCGCAATCACTTCTGTAGTCTTCCGTATAATGCACCAAAATATCATTCTTAGGCATACCGATTACGTGCATCTTGCCTATTGGTATTCCGAACATGCCAGCATACACATACTTCTCAATATCAGAAGATGCAAAACAGCAATCCCACTTGAATGTTGATAAAGTCTGAAATTAGCAGAATCAATAGCATCTTTACCATCCAACTTACATAATACTCCATGAGTTGTGTGCATATAGTAAGTATTGATGCCTTTAAAATTGAGTGCTCGTTCCACAATTACGTTCGTCACCCAAACTCTAGCCCTCAAGGCTATATTGAAATACTTAAGGCTGTTGACGTTAACCGTATTTGGAATGAATGGATATTTCTCGGGATTCTTAAAAGCCCAATATATGATATAGTCCTTGAAACGTTCATCCTTCAACATGGCCTCATAAATCACTCGCGTACTATCGGAATAATGACGTCCACCATAACATACAAAAAGCATGAGTTTACCGTCTGGCTTCAAGAACAACTTGTACAAATTTACCAAACCTGACATTACGTAATAGTAGACGTAATAAAGTAATTTACTTCTTTTTATCTTTGTTGTGATATCCATATTTATTACATTTTTCATTTGAACAATCGGAGATATAGAACTGTAATTATTTTATTACGCGTATCCTTATACCACTTATGAAAAATATTATAGGAACTTTATGCTTCATACAAAAGGACTGGAGGAACTTGACATGAGGTAAAGCCTTGGTCTGGTACTGAAAATAAAAACTTGCTAAATCTTCGCTGCTATACATATCTTGCTAATTTTAATTTACAACGAAGGCTAACATTTCATTTTGAACTTTTTAAAGTGCTTACATAGCTGTGTATATCATAAAACTATAAGTTAAAGATTATACAGAAAATTAACAACAATCTATTATCTGCCATTAGTTTACAAATTATTGCACAAAAATAAGCACTTGAGGTTTAATTATCTGATTGATAATTAAATCTGCTACATTTTCAATATCCACAAACTTTACCGACTTAGGCAAATCAACATTAAACGACTTCTTTACCTTAGCTACAAGTTCATCAGTATAGACGAGAGTAGCGTCAGTTATATTCTCTACTCCATCACAATAAATTGACTCACGGTTAGCTTTACGCATCTGGTCTATAGTCCATACAGACTCATCAAACTTGGCAGTAGCAGTTACTCCATCAATAATTATAGGATAACCACCAATTTCACCATTTACCCCAGGAGTATGTATTTTGACTTGTTTTTCCTCTCGAAGAGCAGTAAGAACAGAGAATATGATATCAAAATTACTGGAAGCATTCATCATATTGCGCTTCTGATCTACAGGCATTGCTATAGAACAGGATTTAAGAAGTTCTTCCTTATTAAAATCCATATCCTTGCCTTGAAACTTTATATCAAGCAAGATGTCCTGACCTTCTGCATGACCTTCCTTAGAAATGACAACATCATGAAAATGTGATACCGCAATAGTTACATCAATGTCATTAAAATTCTTTATACCATATTTCTCTGCAATATAGAATTTTATACGAGGCACAAGATGATTCAAATTACCACTACCAAAGTCAAAATAAGCCTTACCCGCAGACTTTAGCCAAGGAATAACAGCATCGGAATATGAAGTATTGATTGAGATTGCCTCACAGTTGGCCTTATCGTATGCCTCCATTATATTCTTTGCATATCGAATAGAAAGCGGAGTCCAAATGCCGTATGCACGAAGATTACTCCATGAGATGCTACCATACTTCAAACCAGAGTAAACTCGACTACTATTTACTATGAAGTCAGGCTTTTCTGCTTCAAGTACAGCTGCAATGCTGTTCACATCGTTAAGGTCGCAGTTATCAACCACCTTAATCTCGCTACGGCACTGGTGACGAATGGTTGAAGCAGTACGAATAATATTTATATCCATCTGCATCTTTTCGGCATTACGTCCTACCACAACAAGACGAAGTTGTGAATCACCTAGTGATACAAGATAATCCAACAAGTAGCATCCAACGCTACCCAAACCAATAATCATAATAGTTATTGGCTGACTATTTTCAACCTTCCCTTTGAGAAGGGAAAGTTTTCTGTTCAGTATTTCCATTTTAATAAAGTAGAAAACGGGTTTGTAATAAATTTAGAATCAACAAATCGTAATAGAACTGTTGTAAGGACTAATATGCAAACACAGAGAAACAAGGCCTGGTAAAAATTAACTTGCAAATAGGTTGATAATATGTGTGCAAACATGCCTTGTATTACATAATATGCTAAAGTCTTTGATCCATAAGCACTATCGACTTGGGGAGGTTCACAAACATTAAAACAGCGAATGTAGTAATAATTGATCCAATATAAACCAATACTTTCAAAACAAGAAGCATTCCTATATTTTGATTGTACAAATTTGACATGTGCCACACATTGGCATTATTAAACTCTAATACATGTAGTATACGGCCACTATAGATGAGACAAAAAGCAAAACATACTAAAGAGGCTATAGCCAAAACAAGCTTTATGCATTTTGAAACATCAGGAATAATAGGCAGGCCTTTTACTCTTCTCAAGAAACCCATCATAAAGAATGGTAGAAACATACACGACCGTTGGAACGATAACAGGTTCCCAAATTGTTTCAGCGGAAGCATGTATGCAAATACGGCCAACAAGCAACTGAATATCAATAACTGCCCCCCGCACCCATTATATTGTACGACAATTTTGCCAACTAGCTTATTGATAATCAACAGAAAAATAATATACCAAGTTATTAGGCTGATTAAATACCAGCCTGAGTTCTCCGGATTTAGTAAAGGGATGATACTTCCATAATAAAAACATTGAGGAATCATCACAACCAAAAATGTTTCCAAAAGCATAAAACCTTTACTAATCAGTTTTTCTTTATCCTTAACATTTGCATAATAACCACTGATAAAGACGAATAATGGCATATGAAAAATGTAGATTATAGAATAGAGCTTATTGGCAATAGGATTGCTTAAAGCAGGTTCTATTACATGACCGAATGTAACTAATACAATGAGCAACCACTTTATTCCATCTATTCTGTAATCTCTTTCTAATACAGCCATATTCATTTTTACATCAATTTTCTTACAATATCATAATCTGCAACAGTATTGCAGTTGAACCAGTCAGTGAAAGTCACTACATCATACTCTTCACTATTCATATCACTAAAGTAAGCCTGAATTATTTCAAGATTAGTACCTTGAAGTTGTTCTTTTGTAAGCGAATCAACAGTCTTCAAAAGCCTCTCAGATGAAGAAAATTTCCACATCTGACCACTGTTGAAGATTGCCTTGAATGGCTCTGATACAGTCAATGTCTGATGGTTCGTATCATATAAATACCTTGGTTTGCCATCAACGTTAATGTATAACGCAACTGCCTTATTCGAGTAGATTGGTTCTCGGTTAATGGTAATCACACTCTTTGGCGAATTATACACTTGCCTGAAATCTGTAGCCATAAAGAACAAGTCGCCTTCTACGAAAGTCACATCACCTGCCTCCTTTATTGCCTCTATACCTTTGTATAAACTGTAGCCGGAGCCATAGTCTTTGAAATGCTCGTTGTAAACAAGTTCTATTTTTTTGCCATAACCAGAGAGTTCGTTCTTTACAAATCTTCCCAACTTCTCATAAAGGTAGCCCCCCACAAGGATATATTTATCGTACTCACCACAATTCTTCAGCAATTGAGCAAGAAGAGCGTATTGAGGTTCATCGGTATAATACAAGCATTTGAGGGTTTCTTCCTTAGTGTCGCGATTAAAACGCGTAGCCGTTCCAGCAACAGTTATAATCAAATATTTCATTTCTTGATACTATTTACACACATCGTGAGGCCTTCATCGAGAGTGATGATAGGTTTCCAGCTAGTACGGGTACGAATCTTGTCCGTATTGAGCAATCGACGCTCAGGATCAGACTTTCGGTAACCTTCGAAACGGATATCCACATCGTTGATGCCCATTTTTATTGCAATCGTCTTGACTAGATCAATAATGGCAATTTCCTCTTCAGTAGCCACATTATAAACAGTACCATCAAGAGCATCCTCAGAAGCGATGAGCTCCATAACGGCACGACAGCTATCAATATTATGAAGGAAGGTACGTTTGTTCACCTTCGAGTTTTCAAGAAGGGTTACGGTATGGCTTTCAAGCAGATTATCAATGATATGAGGGATAATGTGCTCTGCAAAACGCTCGTGCCTGCTATATACATTAGCAAAGCGAATAGAACAACCTTTAATTCGTCCCTTGCCAACAGCATCTTTCATAAAGAATTCAGTCATCAACTTGCCGCAAGCATAACTTGTACGTTGGCTATGTTCCGCTGTTGACATTGCCAAATAATCAGATTCTTTCACACCGCCATTCTCATTCCAAGACTGCATTGAGTAAACCTCCGAAGTTGAACAATTAATGTAAGTATCAGCCCTCATAGAAATGGCACGCTCCAAGAAATCCTTCATAGCAAGGACGTTAGTCTGAAAAGTACTCTCTACCTCATAGAAATGCTTTGTATGGACAACAGCAGCACAATTGATAAACACCAGACGGCCATCGCACTCAATTTTGAGTTCTTTCGCCTTATCGCATACTTCATCCATCTGAGCGACTTTGTTAATGTCGTAATTATAGAAGATGAACGAGGGATTGTCAATAATGTCTTTAACGGTATCAATAGAACTTGCAAAGAAGTTGTCGAAACCGATTACCGTATGACCCTGAGAAACAAACTGACGAGACAGTTCACTACCCGTCATGCCAGTAACACCACTTATTACATATAAGTTCTTCATTTATATTCCAAATTTTAATCGTTCGCTGTAAAAAGTATCTATCTCTTTGGGGAAAAGAGATTGTTCAGCTTCAATATCGTAAGGAACTGCATTGAAATGGGTTTCCCCCGTTTTAAAATTGATATACACATATTGTGCATATGGATTCTGATTGCGAGGTTGTCCAACTGAACCTGGGTTGATAAAAGTCGTACGTTTCTGATTGCGCATGATTGGATTGTCAACTTTGAAGAATACATCTATCTTAAAAGGTTGATGAATGTGACCGCTCAATACGTAGTCAAAATCCTGATACTTTTCATCTTCCACTTTTGCTGGAGTCAGTTTTCCCCAATAGGGATCATCAATAGTTCCATGTAAAAGAAGTACTTTCTTACCACCAATTTCCAACTCTTGCATTGGCTCTTGCATCACATTGCTTATATAATCAATAGATGTCTGAGTGAGATGGTTTCTTGTGTATTTGGACATCACACGAGCTCTTTCTGAAGAGAAACATGAGAGTTCCCCATCAATCAAAGCCTTCTCGTGATTGCCCTTCAAATTGGCAAGTAATGGAATATTAACAGTTTGTATACGTTCAATAATTTCATTTGAACGCATACCATAGTCGATAAAGTCACCTAGACTAATCATGGCATCTGGCTGATAGTGTTTCTCAATATCAGCTAGAACCGCCTCAAAAGCAGAAAGATTGGCGTGTATATCAGCAAACAGAATTACTTTCATACTTTACTTGTTAAGAAATTCCATAAAAGCCTCTTTGTTCTGAATAGGAGTTGTAGTTGGACGGCCAAGGTCCTTGCGGTTTCCCTTTTTTACGCAAATCTGAAGGAAAACAGGACCTTCTGCGTTCTTGAATTCTGCAAGTTTTGCTTCAAGTGCCTCCATAGTTTCTACACTATAAGCAGCCTTGTAGCCTACAGCTTGAGCAATTGCACAAAAATCAATCTTGAGACCAACAGTAGGCTGACCACCAACAGAATCGTGTGCGCCATTGTTGAACACAATGTGCACATAATTCTTGCATTTCATGCTGGCTGTAATAGCCATATTACCCATGTGCATGATGCTGGCTCCATCACCATCAAAACAATATACTCGACGCTCAGGCTTTTGGAGAGCTATGCCGAGAGCTATCTGGGAAGCATGGCCCATCGCCCCTACAGTAAGGAAATCACGTTCATGACCTTGGCTCCAAGCAGTACGTGCCTCAAAGAGCTCGCGAGAAATCATACCAGTAGTTGATACGATACAAGCATTATCTTCAATGTTTGAAGCCACCTTCTGAATCGTCTCTTCGCGAGACATTGCCAGTTCGTTTACCTCAACGCTCTGAAGCTTATAGGTATCGAAAGTATCCTTCTCTATCACAAGGGCATAGCACTCGTTGGTTGCCTTCATGAAGTCGACAGCTATTTTTATCTGCTTTGCAGCTCCCTCTTCATCCTTTGGCAGAATAGCATAGTTGATACCCATGGTATTAAGCAAACCGATTGTCACCTTACCTTGCTTCACATGCTGAGGTTCATCGTGAACTCCAGGGCGCCCTCTCCAACCGATAACGAGGAGCACAGGAATGTTATAAACGTCCTTGTCGGTAAGAGAGGCAAACGGATTAATGATATTGCCTTCACCAGAGTTCTGCATATAAACTACAGGCACCTTACCTGTTGCCAAATGATAACCTACAGCAATACCCATGGCCCCTCCTTCGTTAGCAGCAATAATATTCTGCTCAGCAGGAAGGTGGTCGGTAATATATGCACAAATGTTCTTGAGCAACGAATCAGGAACACCAGCATAAAAGTCTATACCTTGTTCCTTGAGTATATTTACAAAAAATTCGGGTCTTACCATTTGTAAAATAGTTTAAGGGGTAAGAAATTAATGTTTACTTCTTCTTTGTGCCTGGAATAAGATTAAGAATCTGTTTGATAGGCATACAGTACTGCTCAGATGCTTCAAGCGAACGGCTAGTATAGAGGATGGTTTCTGCACATTTAACCATTGCAGGATAAGCAGAACGAAGCATGTGATTAGCATAAATCACTACATTAATACCCCATTCAGCAAGTTCCTCTTCTGTGAACTGGTTATAAGTAGTAGGCACAACGATGATAGGAGTATGAGCATTCTTCTCGCGAAAGCGCAAGCAAAACTCCTTGATGTCCTCTCCAGACTTCTCTTTGGAGTGGATCATTATACCGTCAGTACCTGCCTCTACGTAAGCATGACAACGCTCCAAAGCATCATCTACAGTCTTACCAGCAATGAGAGACTCACAACGGCTGACAATCATGAAGTCACGAGTAATTTGCGCTTCCTTACCTGCACGAATTTTAGCCTGAAAACCTTCGATTGTATCCTGAGTCTGTACAGCATCAGTACCAAAAAGTGAATTCTGTTTTAAACCTACCTTATCTTCAATTATAACGCAAGAGATTCCCAAGCGCTCAAGGGTGCGAACGGTAAAACCGAAGTGTTCAATCTTGCCACCAGTATCGCCATCGAAGATAACAGGTTTTGTGGTTACTTCAAGGGTATCATTGAGGTCATGGAGACGGGTAGTCAAATCGACAGCCTCAATATCAGGCTTACCCTTAGAGGTAGAGTCGGTAAGGGAGGAAGCCCACATGCCATCGAATTCACGCTCCTGACCATTCACCTCTACCTTAGTATGTTCTGCTATGAGGCCAGTAAGACCATTGTGACTTTCAAGAATACGTACAATCGGTTTAGCTGCAATAAGGCGACGGAGAGAAGAAAGACGCATCTGAGGAGTTACACCAAGAGCATCAATCTCTTGTTTGATACCAGAAGCAGAGATGTTTTGGGTGTAAGGAATCTCGATAACCTCACCACCCAACTTTTCCATTACTTTGAATACCTCATCACGGATATACTTGTCAGGACCAACCTGCCAATCGTCACCATGAATGATGTAATCAGGCTTGTACTTAAGGAGATTAGAGACATAGCTCCAATCATCCTGAGGGACCACCCTTGATACGTTCCTGATGCTCTCAACAACGTTCTTTCTTTGCTCCCAAGTGAGATAAGGAAGTCTACGGTGGTTAGCAATCGCCTTATCAGTGAACAAACCGATTATCACATCGCCATACTCAGTAGCTTTGTTAATGATGTTAATGTAACCCGGATGCATGATATCGCCTATCATACCAAGATAAACTGTCTTTGCCATTATTATTTAACATTTTTCAAATTATTATAAAGAGCATCTATAGTCAATCACCTCAATCCCTCCTGCTTGAGAATAAGTGTGCAACAAAATCGGCTTTCTACCATCACTCAGGACTATACTCTGACCAGTGAGTTCTGCTACCTTTTTATCTTTAATAAAATCAAAATTCTTACTTGTCTTATACACAAAGATCGACTCTCCATATGCACGACTGCATTTTTGTGCCACTCGATAAATTTCTCCATCTACAGAGAATAACGAACCTGCGGGACGATTAATCTTCTTTTTGTCGCGATACTCGTCAACCCTAATTATCTTCATCGTATTCATGTCAAGAATAAACTTCTCAACATAATACTTAACTGTAAAGCTATTTGTTCCAACCTGACGATAAGTCAAAAGAGTGGAAGATTATTCTTAACAAGCTTATCACGAAAATACTTAGCCAATTCTGCACAACGCGCAATCTCCACCTCCGCACCACCTGCAGACTCAATTTCTTTTAAACGGACATTAATTTGACGAAGGATACCAACAGCAGGAGTACAAGGAGTCTGCCCTCTCTCCATATTTTTAAGAGCAAGCTTCAAATCAAGATACTGACAGCAACATTGGACCTTTTCTATACTTTAATAGCCGAAGGAGCAAGAAGCATAACTGCAATACCCGGAGCGCAAGCAAGAGCCTTCTGACTTCCAGTAATCATCACCCCTACATCCATTGCCACCAATCAAATGAATCGCAAAGGAAGGTAGAGATTATATCAACAATCAAGAAACAATTATTACGTTTGCAAAAATCAGAAACAAGATTGATATCGTAATGTACCCCCGTAAAAGTTTCGTGCTTCTGCATAAGGAAAGTAGTGTAACCCTTGCTCTCATATTCAGCAAGATGTTCAGGCTTCAAAGCTCTACCATACTTAAGCTTAATTTCCGTAAAAGGAATTTTATGAAGGGTAAGCAATTCCACAAAACGCTCACCAAAGCTACCACCATTGATTACAAGAGCCTTATCCTGTGGCGTAAGGCAATTTATGATGGCAGCCTCCATACCACCAGAGCCAGAACATGTCATGAAAACAACCTTACTATCTTTAGTCGCATTAGCAAATTTCTTAACAAGGCGCTCATTCTCAAGCATCATTTCTGAAAACTCTGCTGTTCTAAATATGGTACCTGTTCGGCACCTATGACCCGTACAGCATCAGAAGATTGCACCTGACCTACTGTAAAATTAATCATTTATATAGATTCCTTTAATTATCAGTAATAATCAACCAATCCAATCACCACTCCCCCTTCTTCCTAACCTCCAGCCATTTTTCCACCCATTCCCCAGCCAATTTCCTGATTTCGTCATCATCCAGTTCCTCCAGTTCATCGATATAGTATCGCAGAAGAGTTTCGTATTACTAAGTGAGGCGTTACACCCTTTTTTTTAAGTCTATGTACGTGGATGGAGAAATATGCAAATCCTTGCAAAGAGTTTCAATAGTGACTCCACTCTGTTTTCTCGTTCGCTCGATAAAAAAGCCCAATGAAGCT
>ERZ859937.747-NODE-747-length-12184-cov-5.911864_pt1 | contig 12184 bp, 13 predicted proteins | sample MGYA00509985_ERZ859937 | MGnify/ENA primary metagenome ERZ859937 (study PRJEB30046, sample SAMN00715169) | human gut metagenome | study: EMG produced TPA metagenomics assembly of the A metagenome-wide association study of gut microbiota in type 2... | reverse complement strand
CATTACCTCTATTGAGGTGAAACACTTGTAAATCGCTCATTTTTAGCTATTCGGCTTATTTTAGCAGAATTTGAAGGAAAAAGACCATGTCGGTATTCCGGCATGGTCCTTTTTTCGTTTTTATAAGTCCGTATGCTTAAAAGATGCCCCACTTCTTCTTGCGCTTCGGAGCCTCCGTCTGTTCAAAGCTGCTGTTGCGCTGCGCCAACACCTCCTCCCACGTGCTCCGCTCTCTCACCATCTGGTAGATAGTGCCCCAGTCGGGCAGACCCCCTATGTTGCGGTCGTCGATGAAGAGGTCAGCCTTCAGCTTGCGCGAGAACGTCTCGTGCTCCCTCCGCTCCTCCGGGTAGTCGCGGTTCACGGCATAGAACTCCACGCCCCGCTCCCTGCACCATTCCACAGCCTCGTCCAGCAACCGCCCCTCCCGCACGCTCCACAGTATCAGCTTGTGGCGGTCGCGTATCAGCATACGCAACGTCTCCGTGGCGAAGGGCAGCTCCCTGCCGATGGCAGGGTATTTGTGCTCCACGATAGTGCCGTCGAAGTCAACTGCTATAACCATTTTTACTTCCTCCGCTTTATAGAGTCATCGTTCCTGTTGCCGTAGTTGCTGTCGCTGTAGTTGCCGTAAGCACCGTAAGAAGTGTATGTGCTGCCATAGCTTCCGTAACTTCCATAGCCTCCATACTTGCTTCCATAGCCACCATACTTGCTTCCGTAACCGCTGTATCTGCCGTAGCGTCCGTACTTGCCATACTTGCCGTAGCCGTAGTAATAGCCATACTTCTTCTTCGACATATCGATGCCGTTGATGACGATGCAAATCTGTGGCAACTTCTTCTGACTGCTCAGCGAGTTGATGAGCTCGAAGCTTGACTTCGGAGTGTAGTCGGCACGACACATATATACCGTAAGGTCGGCTATGCGTGCAATCACCACCGTGTCGGTGACGAGACCCACAGGTGCGGTGTCCACGATGATGTAGTCGTACTCCTTACGCAGTATTGCGAACACCTTGTCGAGCGATTCGCGCGACACAAGTTCTGCAGGGTTTGGCGGGATAGGACCTGCAGGCATGATGTCCAGATACTGGTTGACTCCCGAATTGGTGATGTTCTCCAGTATCTCCTCGCGTGTCGGATTCTCGTGCACGAGCAGGTTTGTTATGCCTATCTTCTCCTTGTTCAGCTCGAAGAGAGTGGTGAGTCGTGGCTTGCGGATGTCAAGACCCATGACCAGCACCTTCTTGCCCAGCAGCGCGAAGCTTACTGCGAGGTTGGCTGCGGTGAACGTCTTTCCTTCGCCCGATGTGGTAGAGGTGAACATGATTACCTTCTCCTCCTCCTTCAGCATGAACTGAATGTTCGAGCGTATCGAACGGAACACCTCTTCCATGACGTTGTTCTTGTTCTCATGCACCACGATGTCAGCCTTTGTCTTTACCGACTCGCTGGCAACGGCTACGTCGCCGATGATAGGCAGCTCGGTGAGACGTGCCACGTCGTCGTGTCCTTCTATCTTGTAGCGGAAGAAGTTGATGAGGAACAGAATACAGCCAGGTATAGCAATGCCTAATACTAAGGCAATGAGCAGAACCATGTATGTCTTCGGACTAATCTTTCCTAAAGATACCGGGTTGTCGATGAGCTTACCCTTATCGGCTGTTGCGGCGAGCGAGATAGAGTTCTCCTCGCGCTTCTGCAGAAGCATGAGGTACAGACCCGACTTCACTTCCTGCTGACGTCCAATCTGTGTGAGTACGCGCTCCTGCTCGGGCGTCGAGTAGATCATGCTCGAATAGCGGTTGTACTCTTGCAGTATGGAGTTGCGCTGTATCTTTGCGTTGCGCTGCACCTGAGCCATTGCGCGGCGAATACTTGCCGAGAGGTCGTCGAGCTGTGCGGTGAGCGGAGTGATTGTAGGGCTGTTCTCGTTGGCACTGCGCAGCAAGCGGTTGCGCTCCATCACAATCTTGTTGTAGTCGTTGATGAGCGTAGAGGCGGCTGCGTCGCTCAGACCCACGTTCGACGGCAGTGTCTGATACTTGTTGCTTGGGTCGTTGATGTACTCCTGCAGGCTGCGGAGCAGCTCTATCTGCATGTCCATATCGGCAAGCTTCTGTGTGTACGAGTCGGTGTTCGTGTAGCCTAAGGCTCCAGTCGCCTCCGGGCTTACAATCTTATACTGTCGCTTTGTTGCCTCCAGATTGCCCTCTGTTGCGCCCAGCTCAGTGTTTATCTTCTCCAGACGCGAGTTGATAAACAGCTCTGTACGCATGGCTATCTCGTTCTTGTCCTCATTAGCCTGTTTGTTGTAGCTGAAGACGAGCTGTCTGAGGTAGTCGTTGGCACGTTGTGGTATCTCGTCGGTAAGGGTGAGACCTGCGATAGATGTGTTCTTCGACAACTGGCTGACATCGAGCGAACCGCTATACTTGCCTGCAACCATCTTCGGCGGATAGATAGTAACGAACTCCTTACGGTTGGCAGGCAGCTGGATACCGGAGTTGCTGGAGAGTGTTATTACGCCCACACTTGTGTTGATAGTTGCCGGCAGACTCTCGAGTATGCGGTCGATGGAGTACCACTTCGATGGTTTGTCTGGGTTTTCTGGTACATAGGTGTACGAACCTACAACACGTAGCTTGTCGCCCTCCTTGCCAATGGTGAGTTGGATAGGCATCTGCAATGTTGCGATGTGGGCAGTGTCAAGGTCTACGTTGATGGGCTGGTTCTTGTACAGAAGGTGGTCTTTGATGCGTCCTTCCAGTGTGTACACGGTGTAGAGTTTCAACTCGGTTACGGCTTCGCAAGCGAGTGTCGACGATTTCAGTATCTCCATCTCGTTATCGATGCCAGTAGAGTTGCTCATTATGCCGAGTGTTGACGAATTGGCGATATAGCTTCTGCTACCACGTCGTCCGTTGTCTTCATCTTCTTTGATGAGCAGTTTTGCGTACGATTGGTATATTGGTGTGGCGTAGCGCAACTTTATGGCAGCTGCGCTCAGACAGATGATAATCGAGAGTACGAACCATTGCCAATTCAGAACCAGTGCTGTGAAGATGGTTCTAAAGTTGAATGAAGAGCTCTCCTCGAGTTCTTGTTGTACGTTGTTTGTTCCTTGGTTGATGTTCTCTTCCATTTTCTTTTCTTTGCGTTGTGTATCTAAAGCGTGTTTGTTACGTTTGCTTATTTGTTTGAGTTTCGCTTAGTGTTAAGTTTTACTTGCCTTCAGCGAGTCGCAGCAGGTATTTGCCGTATTCGTTTTTCACCATCGGTTGTGCCACCTCTACGAGCTTTTCCTTGGTTATCCATCCCTTCTTGAATGCAATCTCTTCCAGACAAGCCACCTTCTGTCCCTGGCGTTTCTCAATCACCTCGATGAAGGTGCTTGCTTCCGACAGCGAGTCGTGTGTACCGGTGTCGAGCCATGCAAATCCGCGCTGCAGTGTCTGCACTTTCAGCTCGCCACGTTTCAGGTATTCTTGGTTGACGGTGGTTATCTCAAGTTCGCCACGTGCGCTTGGCTTGATGTTCTTGGCTATCTCTACCACGCTGTTCGGGTAGAAGTAGAGTCCCACCACGGCGTAGTTGCTCTTCGGATGTTCTGGCTTCTCCTCGATGCTGAGGCAGTTGCCCTCTTCGTCAAACTCAGCCACACCGTAGCGTTCCGGGTCGTTCACATAGTAGCCGAATACTGTCGACTTGCCGTCGCGTTCTACGTTCTGCACGCTTTCGCGCAGCAGTTTGGTGAAGCCCGCACCGTAGAATATGTTGTCGCCTAACACGAGACACGCGCTGTCGTCGCCGATAAACTCCTCGCCGATGATGAACGCCTGCGCCAAACCGCCAGGGTAGGGCTGCTCTGCATATTCGAAGTGTACACCGAAGTCGCTACCGTCGCCAAGCAAACGCTTGAAGGCTGGCAGGTCGGTGGGGGTGGATATGATCAGGATCTCCTTTATATCAGCGAGCATGAGCACTGAGATAGGATAGTATATCATCGGTTTGTCGAAGATAGGTATGAGCTGCTTACTAATACCTTTGGTGATGGGGTAGAGGCGTGTGCCCGAACCGCCGGCTAAAACGATACCTTTCATATTTGTTAAATGCTTTAATTGTTCAACAATATTCTATTGATATAAATATAAAGTGCACAAAGTTAATAATAATAAGTCAGAAAATATGCTTTTATCTGCTGATTTTTGAAACCTTAATTCGTAAAATAAGAAAAAAGTCGGCATTACTTGGCGGTTATGTAATTTATTTGTAATTTTGCATAATATAGTTTAAGTTGGTGCCGTGGATGTAAAACTGACACGTGTGCTGATTTGATGTAATAAACAAATTAAATATTTTATGGGATTTTTTTCAAAACTATTCGGAAAGAAAGCTGATAACGATAAAGCGAATGGTATGGAAAACTACATGCAGCTTGTGCGTGTTTACTTCCAGGCCTCAATAGCTGCAAACGTAGGCATTGCTAACCTTGCAATGCTCCCCGACCTGCGTGTGTTCAAGTCGACGCTCCACGTTCCGACAGTGAATAACAAACTCGGTGTTGGTGAGAAGAGCGCATGTCGCAAGATGCTGCGCGACATATACGGCGTTGACGACAACTTCTTTAAGGAAGTGGATGCAAGTATCCGCACGAACTGCCGCAAGCTGCAGGATGTGCAGGTGTATCTCATCCAGTTCCAGAACTTCACACAGGACATTATGATGCTCATGGGCAACCTTATGAAGTTCAAGCTCCGCTTGCCATCGTTCTTTAAGAACGCCATCTACAAAATGACCGAGAAAACCGTGGCTGACATCTTCACAAAGAACGATTATAGCGATGCTGCCGTGATGAAGGCAGTTGTGGCTATACGTCAGTACGACCAGCGTTTGGGCTTCTCGCAGAAGTGGATTACCGACTTTGTGTTCCAGGTGGTGATGCTTGCCAAGAAGGAACCGAAGGCTGGCGCAGACGACGGACAGAAGAAGTAATGTGGCATGTTCTGGCGTAAAACACGTTTCGTCAGATTAAAAAACTCGTAATAGTTTTGCCATATTCGTAAAAATAATATAATTTTGTGGCGTAGTAAATATACGCCAAGAGTCAAAACGCTGTATATGGAAGCTGAATCGAAAACTATCAACCAGTTTGCGACGCGTGTCAGGCAAATGATTCTGCAGTACCAGAGTGTAACGAAGCAGAACGAAGACTTGTGTCGTCAGGTGGCAGAGCAGCAAGAACGTATTGCGAAGCTCGAGGCTCAGCTGCAGCAACAGCGCAACGACTACGAAAGTCTAAAATTGGCACGAATGGTTGAGATCACCGATGGTGACATGCAGTCGGCGCAGAAGCGTCTTGCAAAACTCATACGCGATGTGGATAAGTGCATAACGCTCGTCAACGAGAAACAAGAATAACCATTCTTGCGCCTTAAAAATAACTTCACGATGGCTGAACAATCAACAGAGAAACTACGCATAAGGCTCCACGTCTACGACACAGACATGCCGGTGAATATCCGTCCGCAAGACGAACCGCTCTACCGCGATGCCGCCAGTCTGATAACGAAGACTATGAACACCTATGCCGAGCGATATAAAGGTCCTAAGAACGACAAGGAAATCCTTTATATGGCACTCATCGAGATAGCGTTGCGTTACGAGATGGAGAAGTCGCGTAACAACACCGAGCCGTATGACGACATCATCAAAAAACTCACCTCGGAGATAGAAGAGGTGCTGGGATGTTGAGGTGTTGAGATGTTGAGATGTTGAGGTGCCCACCATATATAATAAGGTGTGTAGCGTCGCGTCTTGAGATTGTATCTTTACCATCGCAAACTGCGAATAAACATTAACAAATAATAACTAACAAATAATAACTTAAAAAATGGAGATATTCATTACAGCCTTAGTGGCACTTATAGCAGGTGGCGTTGTAGGCTATTCTATTTTCCGTTACGTGATAAAAGGAAAATATAATGAAATGGTAGAAGCCGCCAATAAGGAGGCAGAAGTAGTGAAGGAGAAGAAACTCCTCGAGGTGAAGGAGAAGTTCCTCAACAAAAAGTCGGAGCTGGAGAAGGAAGTGCAGCAGCGCAACCAGAAAATACAGCAGAGCGAGAACCGCTTGAAGCAGCGCGAGATATCGCTCAACCAGCGTCAGGAAGAACTCGGACGTCGCAAGCAGGAGGTAGAGCAGTCTCAGCAGCGCATCGACAACGAGAAGAAACTCCTCGCCATCAAGCAGGACGAACTCGACAAAATGCAGACCAAGGAGCGCGAGAAGCTCGAAGAACTCTCTGGTCTTAGCGCAGAGGAGGCTAAGAACCGCCTCGTAGAGAGCCTTAAGGACGAGGCTCGCACCGATGCCGCATCGTACATCAACGAGATTATGGACGAGGCTAAGCTCAACGCCAACACACAGGCAAAGAAGATCGTCATCCAGACCATACAGCGCGTAGCAACCGAGACCGCCATCGAGAACTCCGTGTCGGTGTTCCACATCGACAACGACGAGGTGAAGGGTCGCATCATCGGTCGCGAGGGTCGCAACATCCGCGCTCTTGAGGCTGCTACCGGCGTGGAAATCGTGGTAGACGACACGCCGGAGGCAATCGTCATCTCAGCGTTCGACCCCGTTCGTCGCGAGGTTTGTCGCCTTGCCCTCCATCAGCTCGTAGCCGACGGACGTATCCACCCGGCACGCATCGAGGAGGTAGTGGCAAAGGTGAAGAAGCAGCTCGACAACGAGATAATCGAGACAGGTAAGCGCACAGCCATCGACCTCGGCATCCACGGCTTGCATCCGGAACTTATCCGCATCGTCGGCAAGATGAAGTATCGTTCGTCTTACGGTCAGAACCTCTTGCAGCACGCTCGCGAGACAGCCAACCTCTGTGCTGTTATGGCTGCCGAGCTCGGCTTGAACCCGAAGAAGGCAAAGCGCGCTGGCTTGCTCCACGATATCGGTAAGGTGCCCGACGAGGAGAGCGAGTTGCCGCACGCACTCTACGGCGCAAAGATCGCCGAGAAGTATAAGGAGAAGCCCGATATCTGCAATGCTATCGGTGCCCACCACGACGAGATGGAGATGAACACGCTGCTCGCTCCGATTGTGCAGGTGTGCGACGCTATCTCGGGTGCACGTCCTGGTGCACGTCGCGAGATTGTAGAGGCTTACATCAAGCGTCTCAACGACCTTGAGGCAATCGCTATGTCTTACCCAGGCGTAACAAAGACATACGCCATCCAGGCTGGTCGTGAGCTCCGCGTAATCGTGGGTGCCGACAAGATGGACGACAAGGAGACAGAGAAACTCTCAGGCGAGATTGCCAACAAGATCCAGACCGAGATGACTTACCCGGGACAGGTGAAGATCACAGTCATCCGCGAGACACGTTCGGTAGCTTACGCTAAGTAATAAGGTGTAAATAAAACTTAAAATCAAATACTCTAATGCTCAAAGCCATAGCCCAAAAGTAGGCAATACGCCCTTGGGGGCTATGGCTTTGTTCTTTTAAAATTGCTAATTATGGGAGAAGCTAAAACAACGGTGATGAAGTCGCGCACCAAGAGTAACATGAAGGACCTTGTTTTTATCATGCTCGGCATCCTTTCGTATTCTGTTGGTTACACAGCGTTCATCTTGCCCGAGAAAGTCGTTATGGGTGGTGCGTCTGGTATTGCAGCACTTGTTTTCTATGCAACCGAGATTCCTACATGGATTTCGCTTGCCGTAATCAACTGTACGTTGCTGCTCATTGCCCTCAAGGCACTGAACCTACAGTTCATCATACGCACCTTAACCGGCGTGGGCATCCTGCTATTCTTCGTCGGTGTGCTTCAGCCGTTCTTCGAGGCTCACCCAATCATCACGGCAGGCGAGGACAAGTTCATGCACGTGCTCATTGGCGGTGCGATGGGTGGTGCAGGCTTGGGTCTGGTCTTCTCGCATAATGGTTCTACTGGTGGCACCGACATCATCACCGTGCTGCTCAACAAGTACTTCAACATGAGCTTCGGACGCGCCATGCAGTTCGTCGACTGCACCATCATCTGCTCATCCTACCTGCTCTTCCGCAGCACCGAGACCATCGTCTACGGTGTAGCCTTCACGCTTGTAGCCACCATCGTCTGCGACTATGTCATCAATGGCTCACGCCAGACGGTGCAGTTCCTCATCATCTCGAAGAAGTATCAGGAGATTGCCGACGCTATCAACACCGACGTGCGTCGCGGTGTGACGCTCATCGAGGGTAAGGGCTGGTACAGCAAGAACGATGTCGACCTCCTCATCGTCCTCACGCGTAAGTACGAGTCGCAGGAGGTGTTCGCCGTAATCAAGGCAATCGACCCCGATGCCGTCGTTTCGCAGACATTCTGCCAGGGTGTCTTCGGCGAGGGCTTCGATAAGATTAAATAATGTTGAGGTGGTGAGATGTTGAGGTGGTGAGGTGTTGAGATGTGAGTTTTGAAACTTATGTAGGAGGGTATGGCATCCTGCCATACCCACGCAGCCATAAGATAGGTTTTGACTACGGCGGAATGCAGTAGCCTCCTACATTATACCTCAATACGCGAAAAAATCCTCCATATCTGCCAGTTTTGTTGTAAGTCATTTATTCTCAGTAAAATAAAGGCTGGAAGATAACTTTAAAAACGAGTTATCTTCCAGCCTTTCTTCCATCCGAGCCCTTCTATCTTCCAGCCTCGAAAAAACTTTTTTGTAGAAAAACTTGACAACGCTTGCGCAATATTATACATTTGCAAGCAATTTTAGAAACACTATAAACTAAAAAACAAAGTACAATGGAAAACACAAACATCAACGACGCTGCTATCAAGCGCAGCAACATCCCAAACAACTGGTCCTATTGCTTCAATTCCAACTGCAAACGCTGCAACGAGTGCATACACTTTCGCTCGTCCGTCGCACTCGACTCCTCACGCACGCAGGGTAATGCGATTTTCCCCACAGCCCTGCGGGCAGACGGTTCGTGCGATCACTTCAAACCAGTGCGCATGGTGCGCTTGGCATCAGGATTTAAGCAGCTGTTTGAAGACGTGAAACTACGCGATGCCTCCAACTTGCGCCTACTGATGAGGAAATACTTCGGCGGAACAAGTATGTACTATCGCTATCATTATGGAAAGTCTAAGCTCGTGCCCGAGCAGCAAGAGTGGATAAAGCAGCTCTTCGCACAGTACGATTACACGAACGTAGTATTTGATAACTCGAAAGAAGAGGTCGACTTTCTGTAGTTTTTTTTACCCTTTTCCCATTATTCTCGCTCTGCGATAACCATGTTGCCGTAGCGTGGCAATCATGTTGTCGTAGCGTGCCAATAACGTTGTCGCAGCGTGGCAATAAAGTTGTCGCAGCGTGAGAATTATAACAACAACACAAAACACCAATAACCATGAAAAACGAAACAACCGCACCAAGCCCAATCGACCGCATGATCGACTACCTCACCACGCACTACGCCTTTCGCTACAACACCGTTATGAACTGCACCGAGTATCGCCCCGTCGACAATCCAGTCGGCAGCTTCGAACCACTCGATTTGCGCACGCGCCGACGCATCATTCTTGAGGTGCAGCGCGAAGGCATCGAGGTGAGTCAGAACGACATACGCAACGATATCGACTCCGACTACGTTCGCCAGTACGACCCCGTCGGCGACTACCTCGCCGAGTGCGAAGGCGTATGGGACGGACACGACCACATCGGCGACCTCGCCCGCACCGTGCCAACCGACACACCGCTATGGCGCGAGTGGTTCACCACGTGGCTGCTCGCCATGGTGAACCAGTGGCAAAACCAATCCTCCCGACTCTACGGCAACAGCGTTGCACCACTGCTCATCTCGCCACAAGGCTACAACAAAAGCACGTTCTGCCGTCGCCTGCTGCCCGATGCTCTGAAGTGGGGCTACACCGATAGCCTTGCCCTTTCCGATCGTCGCCAGGTGATGCTCGCCATGTCGCAGCAACTGCTCATCAACCTCGACGAGTTCAATCAGATCTCGCCACGTGTGCAGCAAGGCTTTCTGAAGAACATCATTCAGCTGCCGTCGGTAAAAGTGAAACGCCCGTTCGGCACCCACATCGAGGAACTACCTCGCAAAGCATCGTTCATCGCCACCAGCAACATGACCGACATCCTCGCCGACCCCTCTGGCAATCGCCGTTTCATCGGCATCGAGCTAACCGCGCCCATCGACACCAGTCGCGTGCCCGACCACCGTCAGCTCTTCGCCCAGGCACTGCAGCTCCTGCGCAACGGTCGTCGCAGCTGGTTCGACAAGGCAGAGACCGAGCAGATAATGCTCTGGAACCGTCGTTACGAGATACAGGAACCCGCCGACCAATACTTCAGCCTCTGCTTCTCCGTCGCCACCGACCCGCTCGACCCCGCTGCCGAGTGGCTCTCCACCGCCGAAATCTTCGACGTCATTAAGCAGAAGGTCGGTTCCTCCCTAAAAGCCAACACCCTCATCGCCTTCGGTCGCAAGCTCGCCAACATGCCAGACATGCGCCGCCGCAAGTGCGAAACCTGCACGCGCTATCTTGTGAAGAGGGTAGGGCAGTAGGCAGGCAGATAGCCCGTTCAGGCTGGCAGATAGGCTGGCAGATAATCCCTTCTCAGCCATATCTTCCAGCCTCTATAGTTTTGATAATGAGCACCGTACATCGTTCCTGGAAGATATGGCAGATTTTTTCACACACTTGATACCTTGTAGATATTACTTGCTATTTTCCAAATATCGACTTAAATAAATGTTAAAAAGCGGTCGCATATCATAGGTTTACAGAGTATTCTTCTTTTGTCTTGATTTATTTCTTTATCTTTGTAATAAAAATATGACAATTCTTGCAAAAGAAAGTCTATTGGTTTAATCTAACCTCTGAGCAATAACATTGGAAGATACTACCAACCTGTCTCCAAAGGCAGACGCTTCATTGTATAATGGGCAGCCTACCGACACAGGCTCATCGTGTCCAAGTGTAAGACTTACTTCTTGTACGCCCTCCATCTTAAAGAACAAAGATTGGGTGTCGGTAGGGAATGTACATGTCGGAATCTTCATCTTGTATTCATAAATACGTTGCCAAACTATAAAACGATAGAATATATCTTTATCACAAACGAATATATTGCTGAGTGAGGAGCATGAATACTGGCAGACATTCTTCACTATGAAGAAGGGAATGAGCATCATCATCACTTGTGAAAATTTAGTAAACGTCATAACAAATTTTTTATTATGCTGAAATCAAATATACTATCATTAAAATCGATGTTGCCTTCTGCACTTAGCACGCAGTTGGCAACAAAAGCAACGTTCGTTGGTATTGATTTCGGAACTTCAACGACTGTTGTTTCCATCGCCACAAAAGAGAGTGGTGAAGAAAAAATAAAGACTCTTCCAATAAAGCTGACACAAATTTTGGAAGATGGTACCATATACCAAAGCGAAAAACTTCCAAGTGTTATCGCTTGGTATAATGGAAGATTGCTCGTTGGTGAGGGTGCTTCTAACCTCAAATATACTCTTACTAAAGGTAAAAATATATGGTTCTCTTTTAAGATGGAAATTGGAGAAGACCTCGGTGCAAAATACTACAATAGCGAGGTTGGGGATATGGAGGGTGTCAAAATTAGGAATCCAAAGGACTGCGTCAGAGTATTCTTCATGTACTTGAATATGCTGATAAAGAAGTATTGTCAAGACAATGGTTTGTCTGACAATATCATGTATGCCGTAAGTATCCCAGCGTCTTTTGAGGCAAATCAGCGAAAGGAGCTTATGGAAGCATTGGAATCTAACGGCATGAATATCTCTAAGCAATCGCTTATTGATGAACCAAATGCCGCTTTCATAAGCTATGTTCATGACAGCGAGGAATCTGAAAAACCTTTGCTTATTTCCCCACATTATAATTCCAACGTTCTTGTCTTTGATTTTGGTGGAGGTACTTGCGATATTTCTATTCTTGAAATTGGAAAATCTACAAATGGCTTATATTCAAAGAATATTGCAATATCGAAATTCACAAAGCTTGGCGGTGATGACGTAGACCGCTATATCACCTTCAAGTATATATTACCACGCTTCTTCTAATATAAATAGGAATTTTATAACAGCCTAAAACACAGCTATTTACAACTA
>ERZ859937.746-NODE-746-length-12188-cov-1.607352_pt1 | contig 12188 bp, 14 predicted proteins | sample MGYA00509985_ERZ859937 | MGnify/ENA primary metagenome ERZ859937 (study PRJEB30046, sample SAMN00715169) | human gut metagenome | study: EMG produced TPA metagenomics assembly of the A metagenome-wide association study of gut microbiota in type 2... | reverse complement strand
GGCGCGCCGCCCGCTGCCCCCCCACCCTTTGCAAATATTCGCCCACAGCAGCCACTTTCTTCCATCTCAAGTTTCCCCAAAGGTCCAGTTCCCAAGAGAGCAACGCCTTGGCTTCGTAAGTATTGCCTACATCACGGCTATGACCACCGTAATTCTCCACCTCGCGCTCAGCCTCCACCTTTCCGGTGAGCTGCGGCAGAAGGTTGGCAACACTGATACGTTTTTGGGCAGCCATCTCCTTGACACGGGAAGCTGCAATCAGCATGTCTTTGTTATATTCCAGAGCCGGTCTATCAAAGCACGCAGCGTGCTGTCCGTATAAACCGCCTGCCACTGTTCATCGGCTATGCTCATGCTATCCTGCTGCTGTGCCAGGCTATCCGGCAATGCCATCTCCGGACGCACATAGCTCTTGCCCACCTTGCATGAGGTAAGGGCAAACATACTCAGCAACAAAATAATATATATGTTCTTTCTTTTCATAAACGTTGTCTTTAAAATCAGTCTTTCTTAATCTTATGCTGCACTTTGGCTTTTGTCTTGTATACCAGGACAAAGAAGAACGGTACAAGCACAATACCGAATACAATGGCAAATATCATTCCGAAGAAAACACCCGTACCGATGGCCTGACGGCTCGCCGAGCCCGGTCCGCTTGCCAACACCATAGGAAGCATTCCCAATACAAAGGCGAGGGAAGTCATCAGGATAGGCCGGAAACGGAGTTGGGCAGCATGGATGGCAGACTGTATCAAGTCTCCTCCCTTGTCAACCTGCACCTTGGCAAACTCCACAATCAAAATGGCATTCTTTGCCGCAAGCCCCACCAGCATCACCAAGCCGATTTGGAAATAAATATCATTCTCCAATCCGCATATCACAACGCCCAGATAGGCACCCAAAGCGGCAACCGGCAGTGAAAGCAATACAGCGATAGGCACCGTCCAACTTTCATATTGCGCAGCCAAAAAGAGGAATACGAAAAGGATACCAGCGTAAGCACAAGACCCGTCTGTCCTCCCGCCTTCTTTTCCTGATAGGAAAGGCCACTCCACTCCAGACCGATATTGTCCGGCAAGTGGTTACGTGCAATCTGCTCCATAATCTCCATTGCCTGGCCGGAACTGTAGCCTTGTGCCGCAGAACCGCGGATGACGGCAGTGGTAAACATATTGAAACGCTTGATACTGCCCGGACCGGTGGTATAAGAGGCATTTCCCAAGGAAGTAAGCGGCACCATCACTCCGTCCTTTGCCTTTACAAAGAACAAGTTGATATTGTCCTTATGCTCACGATAAGGAGCCTCGGCCTGGATATACACCTTATATATACGGTTGAACATATTGAAGTCATTCACATATACTGAACCGGTATAGGCCTTCATGGTAGAGAATACATCCGCCAGGGGCACACCCAGCATTTTCACCTTATCACGGTCCACATCAAAATAAAGTTGCGGTATTTCAGACTGCAAGGATGATGAAAGCCCCGTCAGCTCCTTATGCTTCTGGGCATAATACATCAGCGTATTGCCGCCTGCACCAAGTTGTCAAACGTCGCCTCTCCACGCGCCTCAAGCTGCATTTCGAAACCTCCCGAGGTACCCAATCCCGGAATGACCGGAGGCGTGGAAAGATAGACCTTGCATTCGGGATATTCCTTCAAATCCTTCTCCACATTCTCCATTATCTTATCGATGGAAATCCCCTTACGCTCTTCCCACGGTTTCAGAATAACCGTCAGCTCACTGCGTGCCTGGTTGCTACCCACACGGGGGCTGCTACCCGTCACGTTCTGCACATAGGCCACATAGGGATTCTTCTCCAAGTATTGCACGGCACGGTCGGTCACCACACGGGTTCGCTCCAAAGTAGCACCTTCCGGCAACTCCAACTCTATCTTAAAATAGCCCTGGTCTTCTACCGGCAGGAAGCTGGTAGGCACCAACCGGTGGATAATGAAAATGGCAACCAGTACCAGGCCGAACGCACTCATCAAGCGGCGGGGATTCCTGATGACCCGGTTAATGACAGCCACGTATTTGTGATTGCCCAAGTTCAGCCATTCATTGATTTTGCGGAAAACTATGTTCTTTTTCTTTCCACTGTCGGGCTTCAATATGAGCGAACACATGACGGGACTAAGCGTCAGGGCCACTACCGTAGAAAGCAATACGGAAACGGCGATAGTAATGGTAAACTGACGGTATAACTGTCCGGTGATTCCGCTCAAGAAACTTACCGGCACAAACACGGCACAGAGCACCAACGATGTGGCAATCAAGGCACTTGCCAATCCGTTCATCGCCTTTTTGGTAGCTTCATACGGGCTCAATTTCTCCGTCTCCATAAGATGTTCTACATTCTCCACCACCACAATGGCATCATCCACCACAATACCGATGGCGAGAATCAATCCAAGCAAAGTCAGTATGTTCAGAGAGAAACCGAAAATAAGCATGAAACCGAAGGTACCAATCAGGGAAATAGGTACCGCAACAATCGGTATCACCGTCGCACGCCAACTTTGCAAGGATAGAAATACAACCAGCACCACCAGAATCAGCGCTTCGAACAACGTCTTGTACACTTCGTGAATGGATTCGGAAATATAAGTCGTCATGTCGAAGGGAATCTCATAACTCATCCCCTCAGGGAAATTTGCACTGATTTCCTCCATAGCAGCCTTTACGCTCTTTGCAACTTCCATTGCATTGGCCCCGGGAAGCATATAGATACCGAGAACGGCAGCATTCTCACCGTTGATGCCACTCTCCGTGCTATATGAAGATGCTTCCAATGAAACACGCGCCACATCGCGCAGACGGATAATGGAACCGTTGGCATTGGCACGGACCACAATGTCCTCAAACTGCTTTGCCGAACTTAAGCGTCCCTGGGTAGTGATAGGGATAGTAATGTCGAGTCCCTTCACCGGCTGTTGTCCCAAAACACCCGCAGCAGACTCACGGTTCTGGTCCTTCAGGGCATTCTGCAAATCCTGCACCGTCAGTCCGAAGTTGGCAAGTTTGTCGGGCAACGCCCATATCTGCATGGCATAGTAGCGGCTACCGATGTTGGAAACACGTCCCACACCGGGGATACGGCGCAACAAGTCGAGTACATTGATAGTAGCAAAGTTACTCAAATAAATTTCGTCGAACTTCGGGTCACTGGAAGTCAGACAGATAGTCATCAATTGGCTGGGAGCCTGCTTTTCCACAGAAATACCGTTCTGAATCACTTCGGCTGGCAAACGGCTCTCCGCCAGTTTCACACGGTTCTGTATTTCTACGGCAGCCAAATCCGGGTCGGCAGACACGTCGAAAGTGACCGTAGCTGAAAATCCTCCGGAATTAGAACTGTTGGACTCCATGTACAGCATACCGGGAGTACCGTTTATCTCTTGCTCGATAGGGGTTGCCACCGCCTGCGAAACAGTCAATGCACTGGCTCCCGGATAGGAAGCACTGATTTTCACTACGGGAGGCGTTATCTGCGGATATTGATCCACCGGAAGCATCGTCAGACCGATGATACCGACAATCACAATCACAATCGATATCACCGCCGAGAATACCGGGCGATCTATAAAGAAAGTCACTTTCATACTGTCATTACTTTGAGAGATTGTTATCCTGTGATTTATTCTCGGAAACGGCCTGCGCACGTACTTTCATACCCGGAGTGAGCTTGTGGAAACCTTCTGTCACTACCTGCTCGCCTGCCACCAGTCCGCGTTCAACAACCATGTTGTTGCCAAACTCCGGTCCTAATTCGATGAAACGTTTCTCAACCGTAGAGTCGCGGCGCATACATAAATATAAGCTCCGCCCTTTTCAATGGTAACCGCCTTTTGAGGAACCGCTACCGCACCCTCGCGTACATCCAGCAACAGTTTCACTTTCGTAAACTGCCCCGGCAATAATACCCTGTTCGGATTGGGCATCTCGGCACGGACGGAGAATGTACCAGTCTGCGGATCAACCTGCGGTTCGGCAAAATCTACATAACCTTTATAAGGATAGACAGTGTTATCTGCCAAAGTAATCGTAATATTGGGCTGCCAAGAACGGGTAGAGTCCTGACGGCCTATTTCGATATTACGTTCCTTGCTTTTAAGGTAATCCAATGCAGTCATACTGAAATCCACCAGCACCGTATCGCTCTTCACTACAGTGGCAAGCAAGGATTTGGCTCCCGGTCCCACCAGTGTTCCCAAGTCTACATTCCTTTCACTGATATGTCCCGACAGGGGGGAACGTACAATGGTATAACCCAATTCCAGTTCCGCCTGATCCAAATCGGCTTGGCTCATGGAAACAGAAGCCTCGGCAGTTTCATAAGCTGCCTGTGCATTATCCAAATCCAACTGGCTGGCGGCATTCTGCGCATACAAAGGCCGAATACGTTCCAAGTCACGCTTGGCTTTCAACGCTTGCGCCTCGTCTTTCTTCAACTGTGCACGAGCCTTATCAGCCTTTGCACGATACTGGTCCTGATTGATGACAAACAAGACTTGATTCTTGGTTACATATTTACCTTCGGCGAAAAGCATACTTTCCAAATAACCCTCCACGCGTGCACGTACTTCCACAAACTGCTGCGCACGAATACGGCCTACATATTCACCGAAAATTTCCACATCACCCACTTCGGCAGGTTCTACAATAACAGTAGGTAATTCCGGCTGAATTTTCTTGGGCCAAGTCAATATCAGATAACCGGCAAGCAGCACCGCCATACAGGCTATCATCATTATTACCCTTTTTTTTCTCAGCTTTAATTCTCTTTTCGTAAAAAATAGTCTCATGCTTGTTTGTTTATTAAAATTAACCCTGTTTCTTTTATTCAAAGCAAACGCAATGCCAAAAGCCGGCAAGGGGCTATCTTTGTTATATAATAGTTTAATTATCAGCTGTAAACGCATATACAAGGTACTCATACCCTATTTATATTCCACACTTGGATTGTAGAAAATCTCCACAAATGTAGAATTATTCCACGAACCGTCTCTCATTAAAAACACATAAAATCCCATTTTTCCTCTCCACTCATTGAGAAAAACACTATCTTTACCGAAAATAATTCAATTTATTCACATAAAAAGTAAAGATTATGGCAAGTAGAAGAGTATTGAAAAAGAACGTCAACTATATTACCGGTGAGTTATTCGCCGAATGTCTGATGAACAGCCTGTACGTGCCCGGAACAGACAAAAAGAAAGCCGATGAGCTAATGGGCAAGATTCTGAAAATACAAGATGAATTCATCAGCCGCATCAGCCACACCGAACCGGGAAATGTAAAAGGTTACTACAAGAAATTCCGTTCTGATTTTAACGCAAAAGTGGACGAAGTTATCGAAGCTATCGGCAAACTTAAATAATAAGAATGAAGAAAAGACTATATAGTTTTATCTATTATCGCCTGTTAGGCTGGAAAACAAATGTAACAGTGCCCAACTATGACAAATGTGTCATTTGTGCAGCGCCACATACATCCAACTGGGATTTGTTTATCGGCAAACTGTTTTATGGTGCCATCGGACGAAAAACCAGCTTTATGATGAAGAAAGAGTGGTTTTTCTTCCCGTTGGGTTTGATATTCAAAGCTGTGGGCGGTATACCGGTAGACCGGAACCGCAAAACTTCCTTAGTGGACCAAATGGCACACAAATTTGCCGAAAGCAAACAGTTCCATTTAGCCATCACCCCGGAAGGAACACGTAAGCCCAATCCTAACTGGAAAAAGGGATTTTACTTCATCGCCCGGCAAGCACAAGTCCCTATCATGCTAATCGGTATAGATTATCCTTCCAAGACCATAACCTCCACCAAAGCAATAATGCCGACGGGAGATTTTGAAAAGGATATGCATGAGATAAAACTCTATTTCAAGGACTTTCATGGAAAGGTACCTGAAAATTTCTCAATCGGAACGATTTAAAAGAACGGTTGGCAACAACCGCTTGTCAAAATGAACCAACTACGTGTCAGTATCCTGCAAACGGATATTGCTTGGGAAAATAAACAAGACAATCTCCGTCGTCTTCGCGAAAAGCTGGAAACACTTCGCGGAGCGGCGGAGATTGTTGTTTTGCCGGAAACTTTTTCTACCGGCTTCAGCATGAACACCGATAAACTGGCGGAACCGGTAACAGGCGATACCATTACTACCTTGCGCCAATGGGCTTCGGAGTACCGGATAGCCATCGCCGGAAGCTACATTTCCCGCGAACGCCACGCCTACTACAACCGCGCCTTTTTCATCACTCCCGAAGGAGAGACCTACTTCTACGACAAACGGCATCTGTTCCGTATGGGCAGCGAAACGGTACATTTCACGGCAGGCAGTCGTCGTACCATAATCCCGGATCAGGGTTGGAACATACTGTTGCTCGTGTGCTACGACCTTCGTTTCCCGGTGTGGAGCCGGAATGTAAACAATGAATACGATTTGGTAATTTACGTTGCCAACTGGCCCGTGTCCCGACGAAAAGTCTGGGATGTACTTTTGCAGGCACGCGCTCTGGAAAACATCTGTTATGTCTGCGGAGTTAACCGCGTCGGTACGGACGGCAATCAATTCCCCTACAACGGCGGCAGCGCCATCTACTCCTACAAGGGTGAACTGATGGCTCAAGTTCCCGACAATGAAGAAGGAACTGCCACCGCCACCCTTGAACTTCCCGCACTGCAAGGATTCAGGAGTAAATTTCCCGCATGGAAAGATGCGGATTCTTTCATTATCGTTTCAGATAATAATTCACGGTAGTCACTACGCGTATACTTTTAATATAAGGTGTATTGGCATCTCTGTCCGATATGGAAAATTGTCCCTGCGAGGCATTCCGTATCTTTCCCAGACTGCTGTCCGAGTCTTTTGCAAACTTCTCGGCAGCTGCACGGGCATTCTTCGTGGCTTCTTCTATCATTTGCGGTTTCACATCATTCAAGCCTGTAAACTCATACACTACGTTATAGCGATAATCACCTCCGCTAATGGCAATGCCCTGTTTCAGCAGTTCGGCTTGCTCCGACATCAGCTTCCGCACTTTATCCACATCCTTTGAAGTAACCGTAATGACCGATGTGGCATTATACCGATAAACTATATCGCGGTTTCCATAGCGTTCGGCCTGCATATCTATCACCTCCGGAGGGGCGATACTGATTTCTTCTTTCGCGATGCCGTTGCTTTCCAGGAACTTCACAATAGCCTTATTCTTCTGTTCCATATTGGCATAGAGCAAAGACGGGTCATTCCCGATGTCCTTGTACATCAAAGGCCATATCACCTTATCAGCGGGAACTTCCATTTCTGCCAGCCCCTTTACACTGACAATACGTTCTTTGTCTATAAAGTCGTTTATACCCCATTTTATTACCACTCCCAGCAAAACCATACCGAGGGCAATAATAGCTGCTTCTACTTTCCATGTTTTCATAATCCATCGTTTTATTAAGTTTATCATAAGTAAAACAAAATAACGAAAATAAAGTTCCCGCTTACCATCATCCTGATTAAAAGATATTAAATAGGTATTTCTTTAAATATTACGCATCAAATTTTAGAGTATTTAATGAAAATATCTAAACGTATAAGCGCATCTTACCCAAAAAGTAGTTATTTTTGTCCTTTGAAACGATGTCTAACGACTGACACAATTTATTTATTAACACTAACCCCTAAATCCTATGTTGACTCAACTTATCAACGCACGTATTCTGACCCCTCAAGGTTGGCTCAAGGACGGTTCCGTACTTATCAGAGACGGAAAAATTTTAGAAGTAACCAATTGCGATCTTGCCGTTATCGGTGCACAGCTGATTGATGTAAAAGGAATGTATGTACTGCCCGGCGGTGTAGAAATCCATGCGCATGGCGGCGGCGGACGCGATTTCATGGAATGTACCGAAGATGCTTTCCGAGGTGCTGTCAAGACCCACATGAAATACGGAACTACCAGTATATTCCCTACCCTGTCCTCCTCCACCGTACCGATGATTGAGCAGGCGGCGGAAACTTGCACGAAGATGATGGCTGAAAAAGATAGTCCGATACTGGGTCTTCATCTCGAGGGGCACTATCTGAATATGGCAATGGCAGGCGGACAGATGCCCGAGAACATCAAGAATCCCGATCCTAACGAATATATCCCTATCGTAGAAAACTGGCACTGCATCAAACGCTGGGATGCCGCTCCCGAATTGCCCGGAGCCATGCAGTTCGGTAAATACATCACCGGAAAAGGCATCTTGGCTTCGGTAGCCCATACCCAAGCCGAATTTGAAGATATACGCACCGCCTATGAAGCCGGATATACACATGCCACACACTTCTACAACGCAATGCCCGGATTCCACAAACGCCGTGAATATAAATACGAAGGAACTGTGGAAAGCATTTACCTCATGGACGATATGACAGTGGAAGTAGTGGCCGACGGAATTCACGTACCGCCCACAATCCTGCGTCTGGTCTACAAGATAAAAGGCGTGGAACGGATGTGCGCCATCACCGACGCCCTGGCATGTGCCGCAAGTGACAGCAAAGAGGCCTTCGACCCTCGTGTCATCATTGAAGACGGCGTATGCAAGCTGGCAGACCACTCCGCCCTTGCCGGCAGTGTGGCAACCATGGACCGCCTGATACGCACAATGGTACAGAAAGCTGACATACCTTTGGCAGACGCCGTGCGTATGGTGTCCGAAACACCGGCACGCATCATGGGTGTATATGACCGCAAGGGATCGCTCCAGAAGGAAAAAGACGCTGATATTATCGTTATGGACGAAGAATTAAAGATAAGAGCAGTATGGGCAATGGGTAAATTAGTACCTGAAACCAATACTTTATCATAAAATTTATCTCAACATAATGCGAATGAACTTTGTTTTTCGTATTTTTGTTAAGTTTTGAATAAGCGAACAGCTTTAATCATTTTATTAATAACCAAATTATTGTATGAAAACCAATCTTAGTTCTCAAATTACTCTGAATAGAGTATCCCCCAGGTACTACAGACCGGAGAACGCTTTCGAGCGATCGGTACTGACACGTCTCGAAAAAATTCCGACAGACATTTATGAGTCTCCCGAAGAAGGAGCCAACCAAATTGCATTGGACATCGCACAAGTGATTCGTGACAAGCAGAAAGCCGGACGCTTCTGCGTGCTTGCCTTGGCAGGCGGTAACTCTCCGCGCAATGTATATTCGGCCCTTGTACGTATGCATAAAGAAGAAGGACTGAGTTTCCGCAATGTAGTGGTATTCAACCTTTACGAATATTATCCGTTGGCTTCAGACGCTGTGAACAGCAACCTCAATTCTTTAAAGGAAATGCTGCTCGACCACGTAGACATTGACATGCAGAACGTATTCAGCCCCAGCGGTACTATCGCCAAAGATACTATTTTCGAATATTGCCGTTTGTACGAGCAACGTATCGAAAGCTTTGGCGGAATTGACATAGCCGTATTGGGTATCGGACGTGTCGGCAACATCGGGTTCAACGAACCGGGTTCACCCTGAACTCCACCACCCGTCTGATTCTGTTGGACAGCGACTCGCGCAACGAAGCATCCAAGACGTTCGGTACTATTGAAAATACCCCGATAAGCTCCATCACTATGGGTGTGGCTACGATTCTCTCCGCCAAGAAAGTATATCTGCTGGCATGGGGTGAAGAAAAAGCCAAAATGGTGAAAGAATGTGTGGAAGGCAACGTTACGGATACCATTCCCGCATCTTATCTGCAAACGCACAACAATGCCCATATTGCTATCGACCTTTCGGCTGCCGCCAACCTGACACGTATCCAACGTCCCTGGCTGGTGACTTCCTGCGAATGGAACGACAAGCTGATTCGCAGCGCCATTGTCTGGTTGTGCCAACTGACCGGGAAACCGATTCTGAAGCTGACCAATAAAGACTACAACGAAAACGGTCTGAGCGAATTGCTTGCCCTTTACGGTTCTGCATACAACGTAAATATCAAGATTTTCAATGACCTGCAGCACACCATCACCGGTTGGCCGGGCGGCAAGCCGAACGCAGACGACACCTATCGTCCCGAACGTGCGAAACCGTACCCCAAGCGTATCATCGTATTCTCTCCGCATCCGGATGATGATGTTATATCCATGGGGGGCACTATCCGTCGTCTGGTAGAACAGAAACACGACGTGCATGTGGCATATGAGACTTCCGGCAACATTGCCGTAGGCGATGAAGAAGTAATCCGCTTCCTGCACTTCATCAACGGTTTCAACCAACTCTTCAACAACAGTGAAGACCAGGTTATCAACGAGAAATACACGGAAATCCGCAACTACTTGAAAGATAAGAAAGACGGTGACATGGACACTCGCGACATCCTGACCATCAAAGGTCTGATACGTCGCGGCGAAGCACGTACCGCCTGTACATACAACAATATTCCGTTGGATCACTGCCACTTCCTCGACCTGCCGTTCTACGAAACAGGTAAGATTCAGAAGAACCCTATCAGCGAAGCCGATGTGGAAATCGTACGTAACCTGTTGCGCGAAGTGAAACCTCACCAAATCTTTGTAGCCGGCGATCTTGCCGACCCGCACGGCACACACCGTGTTTGTACGGATGCCGTATTTGCAGCCATCGACCTTAAAAGGAAGAGGGCGCCAAATGGCTGAAAGACTGCCGCATCTGGATGTATCGCGGTGCATGGGCAGAATGGGAAATTGAAAACATTGAAATGGCAGTGCCTATCAGCCCGGAAGAATTGCGTGCCAAACGTAACTCTATCCTGAAACACCAAAGCCAGATGGAGAGCGCACCATTCCTGGGCAACGACGAACGTCTGTTCTGGCAACGAAGCGAAGACCGCAACCGCGGTACAGCTGCATTGTACGACAGCCTGGGTCTGGCATCCTACGAAGCTATGGAAGCATTCGTAGAATACATTCCGCTGTAAATGTTTGCTAAATAGAAACAAGAGAGTGGGAAGTGATGAACTTCTCACTCTTTTTTTATGTATTTTTGTACGGTCTTAACCATCGGACATGAAAAAACTATATTTATCCATATTGTTCCTGCTCGCAGGAGTTGGTTCCGTCTTTTCACAAGACGTAGAACAGGCCGTTCGGGAACGGCTGCAGGCCTTTTTCCAAACGTATATCCCTGTCAATGTCAATATCGGTACATGCCGGCTCGACAGTGTACTTATCGATTTCCACCGAAAAACAATCCGCATCTATGCCGATAATACATTCTCCTACCAGCCCTTCCGGCCGGAAACGGTGAACAGAATTTACCGGGACATCAAAGAAATTCTTCCGGGTCCCGTAACTTACTTCGACATTACTGTCTTTACAGACGGACATTCCATCAACGAACTTATTCCCAACACATACAGAAACGGAAAAAAAGACAAGAGCCGCCTGTTTACCGATATACACTATAAAGACGCTCCCTGGGTGACCCGTACATCCCGTCCTTTTGAAATAACCCGCGGACTGGAGGGACGCCATATCGCTCTGTGGCAAAGTCACGGAAAATACTACATCAATAACAAAGACAAATGGGGTTGGCAGCGTCCGCGCCTGTTCTGTACCTCCGAAGACCAATTCACACAATCGTTCATCCTGCCTTACCTCATCCCGATGCTGGAAAATGCGGGAGCCAACGTATTCACCCCTCGCGAACGGGACACGCAAAAACAGGAAATCATTGTAGACAACGACGACAACCGAAACACCACAAACTCCCTCTATCTTGAAGTAAAGAGCAGAAAAGCACAGTGGAAAAAACCGCTCTGCCTGGATTTGCACAACAGAAGCGTATCTACACGGAAGGAGAAAATCCTTTTCATGACGGTACAGCCCGCTTTGCACAAACTGAAAAGAAGAAAAACAAAGCCTTTGCCGAGTGGGTTCCCGACATCCCGGAAACCGGAGAATATGCTGTATACGTTTCCTATCAAAGCCTGCCCAACAGAGTGAGCGATGCCAAATACCTTGTAGTCCATAACGGCGGTGTCGCTGAGTTTAAAGTAAACCAACGTATAGGCGGCGGCACATGGGTATATCTCGGCACTTTTACTTTCGACAAAGGAAGCAACGACTACGGCATGGTAGTATTGAGCAATGAAAGCCGGGAAAAAGGAGTGGTATGCGCCGATGCCGTGCGCTTCGGCGGTGGTAAT
>ERZ859937.745-NODE-745-length-12198-cov-2.296302_pt1 | contig 12198 bp, 6 predicted proteins | sample MGYA00509985_ERZ859937 | MGnify/ENA primary metagenome ERZ859937 (study PRJEB30046, sample SAMN00715169) | human gut metagenome | study: EMG produced TPA metagenomics assembly of the A metagenome-wide association study of gut microbiota in type 2... | reverse complement strand
AAGCGGTGATGAACTTCGTGCTGGGCTTCGTGGTGCTGCTGCTCCTCATCTCACTGCGCAGTGAGCCGATCACCAGCAAGGTCATCTATGCCGTGGAGGACAACGCCCTCTGTGGCCAGACCGGCCTGCAGGCCGGCGACGAGATCGTGGCCGTCAACGGGCGGCACTGCTTCGTGGCCAACGATATGCTCTACGAGCTTATGCGCACCGAGAGCTACCGCGCAGACTTCACCGTCCGCCGGGACGGCAAGCTCGTGGAGCTGCCGGACGTCCAGTTCGACACCTGGCAGGATGAGCAGGGCCAGACCCACATGACACTGGGCTTCACAGTTTACGGCCTCAAAAAAACACCGCAAAACGTCCTGAAAGAGTCGGCCAACAGCGTCATCTACTATGGACGCATCATCTATACTTCGCTGGCCGACCTTCTGCGGGGCCGCGAGAGCATCAACGACCTGTCCGGCCCAGTGGGCATCGTGACCGCCATCGGTCAGGCCGCAAGCTACGGCTGGGAGGATGTGGCTGAGCTGCTGGTGCTTATCACCATCAACCTCGGCGTATTCAATCTGCTGCCGTTCCCGGCGCTGGACGGCGGCAAGATCGTATTCCTGCTCATCGAGGCAGTCACCGGCCATGCAGTGCCGGAAAAAATCCAGAGCAGTCTGACCGTCGCAGCCTTTGCGCTGCTGTTCGGCCTGATGCTCTTTGCAACGTACAATGACATCGTCCGGCTCGTGACCGGAGCAATTTGAAAGGGGTAAAACCATGCGGCAGCTGAAACGTGAAGTGAAGATCGGCAATGTGACCATCGGCGGCAAGAATCCCATTGCCGTGCAGACTATGCTGAACGTCCCGGTGGAGGACATCGAGGGCAATGTGGCGCAGGCAAAGCGCTGCGAAGCGGCAGGCTGTCAGATTTTGCGCGTGACCTGTCCCAGCGCGGCAGACGCCAAGTGCATCGAGGCTGTCAAGAACGCCGTGAATATCCCCATCGTGGCAGACATCCACTTCGACTACAAGGCTGCCATTGCCTGCGCCGATGTGGGCGTGGATAAGATCCGCATCAACCCGGGCAACATCGGCGACGATGACCGCGTGAAGGCGGTCGTGGATGCCTGCCAGCAGAAAAATATCCCCATCCGCATCGGCGTCAACGGCGGCAGTCTGGAAAAGCACATCCTCGCCAAGTACGGCGCACCTGTGCCGGAAGCAATGGTGGAGAGCGCTCTGTACCATGTCCACCTGCTGGAAAAGTTCGACTTCAACAACATCGTCATCTCCATCAAGAATTCCAACGTCCCCCGCATGATGGAGGCATACCGCCAGCTCAGCGCTGTGACCGACTACCCGCTCCATGTGGGCGTCACGGAGGCCGGCACTTACCAGATGGGTCTGCTCAAGAGCGGCATGGGCATCGGTGGGATGCTGCTGGAGGGTATCGGCGACACCATTCGTGTCTCGCTGGCTGCTGACCCTGAGAAGGAAGTGGAAGCAGGCTACAATATCCTGCGCGCTGTCGGCTTCCCGGTGGCCGGCCCGGAGGTTATCACCTGCCCGACCTGCGGCCGCACCCAGTACCCCTGCACTGAAATCGCAAATGAGGTGGAGCGGCGGCTTCAGGGTTGCAAAAAGTCCATCAAGGTGGCTGTCATGGGCTGTGTCGTCAACGGCCCCGGCGAGGCCCGTGAGGCTGACATCGGCATTGCCGGCGGAAAGGGCGAGGCGGTGCTGTTCGTCCACGGCAACCCCGTCAAGAAGCTGACGGGGGATAATATCCTCGACCAGTTCATGGAGGAGATCTATAAGCTGTAAGCTCAAGAACAACCTGCTGCCACGCCCTTTTCCAGGGCGCGGCAGTTTGTGCTGTTATCTGATAGAAAAGGAGTATCACTGTGACACCACTTGTTTCCCAGCTATGGCCGCAGTTTATGGCGGACCCGGACTTTGCGGCCTGTTTTGGCCGCGTGGTCGTCGAGCGCGCCCAGATGCTGCGGCAGGAGCGGCAGGTCATCTTTACGCTGCGCAGTTCTGCCCCGCTGGACAAGGGGCTGTGCGCCCGGCTGCTGGCCTCGCTGGCACCGGATTACGAGGGCTTCGAGCTCCGCATCAACAATCTTTTCGGCTATGCGACGCTGGATGAAGCCGGTCTGCGGGAAATGATGGAGGAGATGAAACGGGATGGTGTCCCCATCAACGGTTTCCTCGACCGCTGCCGCATCACCATCACCGGCCAGGACATCACCATCGGCGTCTGCCACGGCACGAAGTTTTTGCAGGAGATGCAGTTCGAGCGCCTGCTGGCGGAGCGCATCGCTGCCCACACCGGCGTAAAGCCCAAAGTGACGCTGGAAAGCAGCGTGGGCGAAGCCGAACAGCGCCAGATGGAAGAAAAGCTCGAGCGGAAAATTGCGCCGCCTGTCGTCAAGTTCGAGAAAAAGAACACTGCTCCCTCCATCAAGGTGGAGGGCCTCGACCTCACGGACAAGCCCGTCACCATCTTCCACGGCAAGATGTTCACCCCGAAAAACCTCACCCCCCTCAAGGATTTGGGCGGCGAGGGCGGCAAGTGCATGATTTGGGGCGACGTCTTCTTCACCGAGGTGAAGGGCAACTTCCGCAAGATATACACTGTCTCCATCACCGATTACACCGGCTCCATCAACCTGAAGATCCGTGCGCAGGAAGGGGAGGACTGCTCCAAGTGGGAGTCCATCCCCAAGGGTACGACGGTCGTGGTGCGCGGCGACTGCTCCTACGATAAGTACGAGCACGACTATATCGTCTGGCCCTACGACGTCCTCTTTGTCGAGCGCAAAAAGCGGGAGGACAACGCCCCCGTCAAGCGGGTGGAGCTGCATCTGCATACCAAGCTGTCCAGCATGGACGCCTTCTGCGATCCCGGCGGCATCGTCAAGCTGGCCCACCGTATGGGCCACCCGGCCATTGCCATCACCGACCACGGTGTCTGTCAGGGCTACCCCGAGGCTATGCTGGCTGCAGACGCCATCCACAAGACAGACCCGGATTTCAAGCTCATCTACGGCTGTGAGGCCTACTTTGTCGATGACATGATACCCTGTGTCTACGGCGTGAAAGACGAGCCGCTGAACGGTGAGTTCTGCGTCTTCGACACTGAGACGACGGGCCTCGACCCCGGCGTGGAGTACCTGACAGAGATCGGCGCGGTCATCGTGCGGAACGGGGAAGTGGTGGAAGAATTCGACACCTTCGTAAAACCCGGAAAGGCCATCACCTCCAAGATCACCGAGCTGACCGGCATCACCAACGAGATGGTGGCTGACGCCCCCGGCGAGGCCGAGGCACTGAAAGCCTTCCTCGACTTTGTAGATGGCCGCATCCTTGTGGCTCACAATGCCCACTCCTTCGACATCCGGTTCCTTCGCGCCGCCGCCAAGCGGAGCGGCATCGAGTTTGAGCCGACCTATATCGACACCCTGACCATGGCTCAGGCCATGTACCCCGGCCTCCACAACTACAAGCAGGGGACCATCAACAAGCATCTGGAGCTGCCCGCCTACGAGGCCCACCGCGCCTGCGAGGACTCTGCCGCACTGGGCCGCATCTTCTGCGTCATGCTGAAAGATCTGGAGGAAAAGCAGGTGACTGCCGTCAGCGGCATCAACACCGGCCTCGGCGGAAACCGCGAGGTGCTGAAGAAGAAGTACTTCCACCTCATCATCCTCGTGCGCAACCAGATGGGCCTGAAAAACCTCTATAAAATCGTCAGCGAGGCCCATGTCAACTACTTCTTCAAGAAGCCCCGCGTTCCCCGCAGCCTTCTGAACAAGTATCGGGACGGCCTTATCCTCACTTCTGCCTGTGAAGCAGGAGAACTTTACAGGGCTGTCGTAGAGGGCCGCTCTTACGAAGAATTGAAGAAAATTGCATCGTACTACGATGTTTTGGAGGTCCAGCCCCTGGGCAACAACGCCTATATGGTGCGGGAGGGCAAGGTGGAGAGCGAAGAGGTCATCAAGGACTTCAACCGCACTGTCATCAAGCTGGGCGAAGACCTGCACAAGCCTGTCATCGCCACCGGCGACGTCCATTTCACCGAGCCGGAGGACGCCATCTACCGCTCTGTCCTGCAGGCGGGCAACGGCTTCAAGGACGCGGACAACCAGCCGCCCCTGTTCTACCGTACCACCGAGGATATGCTGAACCAGTTCAGCTACCTGCCCAAGGAAAAGGCCTACGAGATCGTCGTGACCAATCCCCGCAAGATAGCGGCCAGCATCGACGGCAACGTCCGTGCTATCCCGCGCGGCACCTACCCGCCCAGCATCGAGGGCGCAGAACAGCAGCTCCGGGATGCGACCTGGGAACACGCCAAGCGGGACTATGGCGACCCTCTGCCCGAGATCGTGGAGAAGCGCCTGCAAAAAGAGTTGGACTCCATCTGCGGCCACGGCTATGCCGTCCTGTACGTTATCGCGGTCAAACTGGTGGCCTACTCCAACGCGGGCGGCTATCAGGTGGGCAGTCGTGGTTCGGTCGGCTCGTCAGCTGTGGCCCACTTCTCCGGAATCTCGGAGGTCAACAGTCTGCCGCCCCACTACCGCTGCCCCAAGTGCAAGTACAGCGAGTTCATCACCGATGGCAGCGTGGACGACGGCTTCGACCTGCCCGACAAGAACTGCCCCCACTGCGGTACCCGGATGCTGGTGGACGGCCACGACATCCCTTTCGAGACCTTCCTTGGTTTTTACGGCGACAAGGAGCCTGATATTGACCTGAACTTCTCGGGCGAGTACCAGTCCAACGTCCACCGCTACACGGAAGAGCTGTTCGGCAAGGCCAACGTGTTCAAGGCCGGCACCGTCTCCGGTATTCAGGACAAGACGGCCTACGGTTACGTCAAAAAGTATCTGGATGAGCGGGGGAGAACGGTCAACCACGCGGAAGAGAACCGCCTGACGCTGGGCTGTACCGGCGTCAAGCGTACCACCGGCCAGCATCCCGGCGGCATGGTCGTCGTGCCGGATACCTATGAGATCTATGACTTCTGCCCCATCCAGCACCCGGCGGACGATGTGGCGGGCGGCCTGCTGACCACTCACTTCGAGTTCAAGTACCTCCACGACACCCTGCTCAAGCTGGACGAGCTGGGTCACGATATGCCTACCTTCTACAAGTATTTCGAGGAGTACACCGGCATCCCTGTGGACAGCATCCCCATGAATGACCCCAAGGTTTACAGCCTGCTCACCAGTCCGGAAGAGCTGGGTGTGACGCCGGAGCAGATCGACAGCCAGACCGGCACCTTCGGCATCCCCGAGATGGGCACCAACTTCGTGCGCGGAATGCTGGTGGAGGCCCGTCCCAAGAATTTCTCCGAGCTTATCCAGATCTCGGGCCTGTCCCACGGCACCGACGTCTGGACCGGCAACGCCGACGAGCTCATCCGCAGCGGCACCTGTACCATCGCGGAGGTCATCGGCTGCCGTGACAGTATCATGCTCTATCTGCTGCGCAAGGGCCTCGAGCCGAAGATGGCCTTCGATATTATGGAGGCCGTCCGTAAGGGCAAGGTGGCCAAGGGCGGCTTTGCGCCCGGCTGGGAAGAGGCCATGCGGGAGCACGATGTGCCGGACTGGTACATCGAGAGCTGCCGCAAGATAAAATATATGTTCCCGAAAGCCCATGCGGTGGCCTACCTGATGTCGGCCATCCGCCTCATGTGGTTTAAGCTCTACCACCCGCAGGCGTTCTATGCGGTATACTTCACCGTCCGCGGCGATGACATCGACTATGAAGCCGCTGTGGGCGGCGCGGCGGTGGCCCGCGCCCACATGAACGAGGTGAAGCGCCGTCTCAAGGAAGAGAAGAACGCCAAGGATGAAGATGTGCTCGTCTCGCTCCAGCTGGTCAACGAGATGCTGGTGCGCGGCTACGAGTTTCTGCCCATCGAGCTGGGCAAGAGCCGGGGCTCCAAGTATGTGGTGGAGGACGGCAAGGTACGCCTGCCCTTCTGCTCCTTGAAGGGTCTGGGCGGTGCCGCCGCCGATGCACTGGAAAATGTGACCATCCACGGCGAAGAGTATCTCTCCATCGAGGAACTGCAGCAGGCCTCTGGCGTTGGCAGCAGCATCATCGACCGCCTGCGTCAGGTGGGCGCTCTGGGTGAGCTGCCGGAAAGCAGTCAGGTGAGCTTCTTCTAAAATTGCAGCAAAAAACGACCTCTGCAGCCGGATGGACCGGAAGCAGAGGTCGTTTTGTTATACGATTGAGTTTTTGAACAGGGAAGAGGCTTACTCCACGCTGATCATATAGTAGTAGACCGGCTGACCGCCCCGGATGTGGCTGACCTCGACGTGGTTGGGGCATTTTGCCTTGACGATCTCGGTCACCTTCTCGGCATCCTCGTCGGAGACATCGCAGCCGGAGATGATGGTGACGAAGCTGGAATCCTTCTTGCACATACCGCGGGCCAGACGATAGGTGGCCTTGGTGATGTCGTTGGAGGTGGAGACGATCTTGCCGTTCTCCAGGGCCATGATCTCGCCCTTCCTGATGCGCTTGCCGTCGTACTCGCTGTCGCGGGCGGCGTAGGTGATGAGGCCGGTGGAGACCTTATCGGCAGCAGACATCATGTTGATGGTGTTGGCCTCCACGGTGGCAGAGGGGTCGAAGTTCAGCAGAGCGGTGATGCCCATGGGGACGGTACGGGTAGGCAGGACGACCACCTGACGGTCGGCCAGCTTCTGGGCCTGCTCAGCAGCCATGATGATGTTCTTGTTGTTGGGCAGGACAAAGACGGTCTTGGCCGGGACGCTCTGGATGGCGGCAAGGATGTCCTCGGTGGCGGGATTCATGGTCTGACCGCCGGAGACGACCGCGTCAGCGGCCAGGTCGGTGAAGACAGCCTTCAGGCCCTCACCGGCGGCGACAGCAACGAAGCCATAGTCGCGGCTGGGGTCAACGGCAGCGTAGATGAACTCGCTGGTGGGGTCGGGCTTCTTCTCAGCGGAAGCCTGCTTCTCGAGGCTCTTGCCCTGCTTCTGGCGGGCCAGGAACTGCTCGTGCATATTCTCAATCTTGAAATTGGTGAGGTAGCCGTACTTGATGGCCTCGCTCAGGATCTTGCCGGGGTCGGCGGTGTGGACATGGAGGTTGATGACGTCATCGTCTTCGATGCAGACGACGCTGTCGCCGTTGGACTCGGCGAAGGCGCGCATCTTTGCGGCGCTTGCGCCCTCGTTCTTATTGATGAGGAACTGGGTGCAGTAGCCGTTCTTGATGTCCTCGACCTTCATCAGGTCGTCGGTAAAGACGCCCTTGCCCGCGTTCGCGGTGGAGAGCTTGGCCTTGTTGGGGACAGCCTCGCCGCCGGCCACGATGGCCTCACCGTGGAAGACCTTGCCCATGCCCTCGAAGATGACCATGATGCCCTGACCGCCGGCGTCCACGACGCCAGCCTTCTTCAGGACGGGCAGCAGGTTGGGGGTGTCCTCCAGAGCCTTCTGACCGGCGGTCATCACCACGTCCCACAGCTCGGCCACGTCCTCTTTGCCGCAGGCAGCAGCTTCCTCGGAAGCGATGCGGGCAACGGTCAGGATGGTACCTTCGGTGGGCTTCATGACAGCCTTGTAAGCGCCCTCGACGCCCTTCTTCAGTGCAGCCACGATGTCGGCGGCGTCAGCCTCCTTTTTGCCCTCCAGAGCTTTGGAGAAGCCGCGGAACAGCAGGCTGGTGATGACGCCGGAGTTGCCGCGGGCGCCGCGCAGCATGGCGGAGGCAGCGGTCTTTGCGGCCTCGCCCACGGTGCAGCTGTCGTCCATGGCCTGCAGCTCACGGACGGCTGCGCCGACGGTCATGCCCATGTTGGTGCCGGTGTCGCCGTCGGGGACGGGGAACACGTTCAGCTCGTCCACGCGGGAGCGCTGGTTGTTGATGTTGTTTGCGCCGGAAATAATGGCGTCGCGCAGGATCTTACCAGAAATCATTGCTTTTTACTCCTTATATCTTCCCGGTACCCCCGGGCGGGCTTTGTCTCATCAGGCAACCACGTCATCGACTGATACGACCACGCGGGCGACTTTCAGGCCGGTGGCCTGCTCCACCTCGTCCTTCACGCGGTGCGAGATGGAACGCGCGGCGGTGGAGATGTTCAGCCCGTAGCTGACGGCAATGTGCAGCTCGATCACGAGACGGCCCTCTTCCTGTGTGACACGGACGCCCTTGGCAGAATCGTCCACGCCGCGCACGGCGCTGCGGACACGGTCGGTCAGATCACGGGGGGCCATTGCGGCCACGCCGTAGCATTGTTTGGTTGCTTCGCCCACGAGCGTGGAAAAATACTCGGCTGAGAAGCTGACATCTCCCAGCGGGAAACGGGAAGTGATCATAGTCGCTCTGCTCCTTTTATTTATTATGATACCCCGGTCCGCACGGCGGCGGGGCGGTGCGCGGGCCTAAGAAGGCGGCGTACCACTCTTATTATACAACTTTATGAGGAAGCTGTACAGCACATAATTGCTGACAGAAAAAAGTCAGGCACGGCTTACCCGTCTCGGTCTGTTTCGACACCGCAAAGCCGGTATACTGAAAGACAGACAGAGCCGCAAAGGGCCGCGTTCCTGTTGTTAGTATAGCACAAAATCCTTCGCAGTGCATCTATTTCGTGAATATTTATCCGACAAAACAAAAAGTGATTGTGAATAAAATATAAAAGATGACGCGGGCGTCTTTATCTTACTATGAAAAAGTGCTAAAATCTAAGATGGCAAGAGTAAGACTGTATCCGGCGCAGGATGCAGGGGCATTCGACTGCCAAGGTGCTGAAGACAGGAATTTGCTGCGGCTGCACAGGAGCTGCGGCCCAGCGGCGGAAAAGTTCACAATAGGAGTTGTTTTCATGAATATTCTGTTTTTCCTTTCCCCCAAGCAGGACCTGATGTATGTGTACGATGACTTCACCCTTCGCCAGACGCTGGAAAAATGGGAGAACAACCGCTACGCATCCATCCCGGTGCTCAACCGCAAGGGAGAGTATGTGGGGACCCTGACGGAAGGGGACATCCTCTGGGGGCTGAAAAAGTTCCACGGCCTTGACCTTGAGGCGGCAGAGGACATCCCCATCCGGGATTTTGCCCACAAGCGGGACTACAAGGCCGTCACGGTCACCACGAGCATGGACCAGCTCATCGAGGCGGCCATGAACCAGAACTTCGTCCCCGTCGTGGATGACCGGGGAATGTTCATCGGCATCGTCCGCCGTCAGGCCATCATCCGCTATTGCTACGACCGCTCCCGCGCTGCCGCCGCAGAGCAGCGCAGAAAACCCGAAAAGCAGGAAAAACGAGTCCCGGTTTCTGCCGGGGTGCAGTAAAACAGGAAAAGGCCCCGCTGCTCTGCATGAAATGTGCAGGGCAGCGGGGCCTTTCTATGCCTGTGGGAAGGGGAGCGTAGAGCTTCAGCCCACGGTGAGGCTGGAATCGGTGAGCCGGTGGGTCAGGACAGCCTCGGCGTCCTCGCCGCCCATGGCCAGCAGCTCGTCCACCGAGAGGGTGGTGGAGCAGAGGATGGTCTGGAAGGTGATGGTGTCGATGCCCTCAGCCCGCAGCTGGCGCAGGGTGGACAGCGAAGCGTGGAGAGAGGCCGTGAACCGCCCGACGCGGAGGGAGAGGACGTTGTTGCCCCGGATGCTGGTGTAGGAGATGCGCTGGCCGTCCTTATCGGTGACGATGAGGCCCGGGAAGACCGACTCCTGCACAGAGGCGCCCGCAGAGCCGCCGCCCGAAGAGGAGGTGTCCGCAGGGACGGGGTAGCCGGGGTCGGTGGGAAGGGTGGTGTCATTGCCCTCAGAGTCGTAACGGGTGATGGAGCCGTCGAGGCCGGTGAAGACCTGCTCGCCGTTCATGTCGCCGATAGCCGCGTTGCTCTCGCCCGCCTTGGCAACGATGGTCACTTTGCCCTCGATGGTGATTTCAGCGGTTGCGTCGCCCACACCGCTGCCGATGCCTGCGCCGCCGGGGATCGTTTCGCCAGCATTGTCTACATCCGACACGCCGCCGGTCGCGTTCACAGTGGGCGCGCCGCTCTCATTGCTCTTGATGGAGATTTGGTTGCCGTTGCCGTCATCTTCGTCGTTTTCTGCGTCAGCACCACCGCCAATGCCAGCAGAACCTACGCCGCCGGTGGCGTTGACTGTGGCGTTTCCTTCGATAGTTATGTCTGCTAGACCACCGACGCCGCCGCCAATACCTGCGCCTACTTCGCCGCCGGTCGCAGTTACAGTAGAGTCATCTTTGATGGCCACAGTTCCAGAAGCGCCGTAGCCGCCGCCGATACCAGAACCGGCATAGCCGCCTTGAGCATTTTCGATTTTCGCATTGCCGGAGATGGTTATGTCACCATTTCCGCCGCCACCGCCGCCGATACCAGCGCCAAAGAAGCCTCCGGCGGCGTTTTTGATGACAGCATCACCGGTTATCTTGATGGTTGCATCTCCATAATAACCGCCGCCAATACCAGCAGAAGTGTAACCGCCGGTCGCTTCAATCGTGCCGCCGCTTATTTCAATGTCCGCGTTACCGGCATTACTGCCCATGTTTCCCTGACCGCCGCCGATACCGGCTCCATCTCCACTAATAGCAGTAATCGTGCCGCCAGTGATGGTGACTTGACCGGCTTTTGCACTACCACCGCCAATACCAGCACCAAAGTATCCACCCGTTGCGGTCAGACTGCCAGCGTTATCGTTGTCGTCCTGAATGGTCAGCTTGCCGCTGGTCACATTTCCTTCGCTGTCTACGGTCTGATTGTGCTCAAGACCGGCGTGTTTGTCGCCGCCTTGCAGCTCGTTGTCGCCATCCAGCTCAATGGTGGTGTCACCTTTGCCGGTCACGCTCACGGCGGCCTTGCTCTGTTTGCTGGTATCGATGTTCACATCCTTGAGTGTGACCTCAACCTTATCGTCCTTATCTTTGGCGTCGATGGTCACGGTGTGGGAAGAAGCGCCTTCCTCACGATTTGTGATGATGGTGTCCGGGTCATTTTCGGTGGTATTCTCGTTCTGGGTGACGTTGTTGCCGCTCTCGCCCGCCGAAATCGTAATGTCACCATCTTCGATGTACCATGTCCCTGCAAAGGCCGGGGCGGTAAGGGTGGTGAGCATTGCGGCGGTCAGGACAAGCGCCGCTGCCCTCTGAGAGGCCGGACGGGGTGAATTGTTACCCCCCCCCCGTATTAAGAGGCCGACCCAGAACACGCATGGCAAGTTTACGATAAGAGAGCATACAAAAACCTCCTTTGAATGTTGAAAATAAGTGGTAAAAACAGGGGATGTCTGATTGTCCTGAATATACCACAGCTGCAGGAAAAAATCAATAAAACCTGCGCGAATCGCCCTGTTTCCTGCGTGAATGGAGAAGTTCGGACAGAGTTTGGCTCTCTCAAAGAACCTGCTTATCGCTGTGCGGCGGCTCTCGGGAGACGGGCTTGCCCTCTCAGTCTCGCTCCGCTCGCCAGCTCTCCCTTTGGGGGCAACGGCGACGACCGCCGCCAGCGGCGGAAACAGGGAGGAGCTGTTGGGGCCGCGGCCAGCAAGGATGCGAGCGGCAGCGAAGCAGACGCTGGGAGCCGCAACCCGGGCAGTGTCACCGAAGGTGACTGAGAGGGTAAGGATGCTGGAGGGGAGGCTTTTGCTTTTCCGGGCTGGACATGGTATACTGGAAAAGAAAAATCCGCCAACCCGGCGGGAAAAAGGAGAAACGGAAACATGAAAACGAAATTTGGCATCGTGGGCTGTGGTTTCCTCGGCAATATCGTGGCCGATGCGTGGAAGAAGGGCCTGCTGGAAGACTACGAGCTGGTGGGTGTCACCAGCCGCACCTTCGCTTCGGCAGAGAAGACGGCGGCAAGCGTGGGTTGTGCGGCCTGCGCGGACGTGGATGCTCTGCTGGCGCTGGAGCCGGAGTACATCGTGGAAGCCGCTTCGGTGGAAGCGGTGCGTGCAATGGCCGTTCCGGTGCTGCGCCGGGGCGTGAACCTCGTGGTGTTGTCCATCGGTGCATTCGCCGACCTCGCGTTTTATGAAGAGGTCAAGCAGGCGGCCCGGGAGGGCGGCGCAAAGGTGCATCTGGCCAGCGGCGCCATCGGCGGGTTCCGCCTTTTGGTCCGCCGCCCCCCCCCCGCCCCCGGAAGTGGGCGTGGCCCGGGGTATCGACGATATTG
>ERZ859937.744-NODE-744-length-12198-cov-3.130198_pt1 | contig 12198 bp, 9 predicted proteins | sample MGYA00509985_ERZ859937 | MGnify/ENA primary metagenome ERZ859937 (study PRJEB30046, sample SAMN00715169) | human gut metagenome | study: EMG produced TPA metagenomics assembly of the A metagenome-wide association study of gut microbiota in type 2... | reverse complement strand
TGAACAAGGAAAAGGAGATCGAAACCGTTACCCTCATGGTGCGCCGGTATTGTTGTGGCGTGCATGGGACAAGGGGCGAGGCGCTTTGTCCGGCGTGCAATGCACTGCCGGAATACGCCAGAGAGCGGCGGGACAGATGCCTGCACGGGAAAATTTAGTGGCACTTTGAATCCTTTCCGAGAGGCACAATGCGGCAAAAAATAAAGAAGAGATAAGGGCAACGGCTATGAAAGAACGAAAGACCTTCTGGGACAAAAATGCCGGTCGTTACGACCGCTTTATGCAAAAGGATCGGGCGGCATACGAAGAGATGTATAAGCTGATCCGGCCGGTGGTGAAAGCCAAAATGGTGCTGGAGCTGGCGACCGGCACGGGACTGATTGCAAAGCACATTGTGAACGCGGTAGCGCACATCGAGGCGACGGATGCCTCCGCGGAGATGATTGCCGAGGCCAAGCGTGATAACCACTCTGCCAAGCTGCACTTTTCCGTGCAGGATATGTTCCGCCTGCCCTATGCGGATAAGTCCTTTGATGTGGTGATCGTGTCCAATGCGCTGCACATCGTGCCGCAGCCGGAAAAAGCCCTGCAAGAAATCAAGCGGGTGCTGAAAGAGGACGGCGTGCTCATCGCGCCGACCTTTACCCACGCGGGGAACTCGTTTTCCGGCAAGGTCAAGGTATTTTTCATGAAGCTGGCGGGCTTCCCTCTCCACAGCAGATGGACGAGCGAGGAATACCTGCGTTTCCTGCGGCAAAACGGCTGGACGGTGCGGAAAAGCGCTGTCCTGAAAGCCTCGTTCCCGCTGACCTATGCCGAGTGTGTAAAAATGGAGGTGTGATATGTCATTCTTTGAAAATACCCGCAAGCCCGTGGGCTTTGGCGGGAAAATTATGGTCGCCATGATGAATCTCGGTCACAGCGCCGTGGCCCGGTGGGGGCTTCAATTTCTGAATACTGCGCCGGACGCCAAGGTGCTGGACTGCGGCTGCGGCGGTGGGGCGAACATCCGACGGCTGCTGAAAAAATGCCCACAGGGCGTCGTCAAGGGCATCGACTATTCGCCCGTCAGCGTGGAGAAGTCGAAAAAGGTCAACGACGTCGCCATCGCGGAGGGTCGCTGCGCCGTTTTGCAAGGCAGCGTGGCAGATATGATGTTTACGGACAACTGGTTCGATGCGGTGGCGGCCTTTGAAACCGTCTATTTCTGGCCTGATCTGCCTCGGTGCTTCCGGGAGGTTTACCGGGTGCTGAAGGTCGGCGGGACATTTCTCATCTGCAACGAAGCAAACGGCGACACGGACAAGGACGAGAGGTGGACGGAGATCATCGGTGGCATGACCATCTATAAGGACACCGAGCTGAAGGCGTATCTGGAGCAGGCGGGCTTTCACGAGGTGCAGATACACAAAAAGAAAGGCTGGCTCTGCGTCTCAGCGCAGAAATGAGGGAGAAGCAGACAGATGAAGGACAAGAAGCTCCTATTCAACCGCAAATCGCATTGACAACGGAAAAAAAGCCCGCTTCCTTCAATGTCAGTGCGATCGGTCTCCAGTATGTACTGGTATGTTCCATTACAATACGGATATCGCCTCCCAGTTTTTGAGTGTGGATGCCAGCTTTTTCAAGTCACTGTTCGTGTGGTGGACCTCGAAAGGCCGAAGTACGATTTCGCCTCCGGGTCTCCGTACCGCAACTGTGCTTTTGCTCTTTGACACATCGATACCGACGGCGGTAATAACAGCAGCTTCCATTTTTCTGACGTTTGCGAGCACAAGCGTTCAGCTCAAGCAATGCTTCGTTCTCTCAGCACATCTTCATTGTAGCTTAGGTTTGGGCATCTGTATAGCTCACTGGCTGTGAACTTCGCAGAACCAACACCATTGTAGCAAGCAGTGCAGACGTATATACATCTGCTTATTTTGCGTTGCAAAACGCTTGTTGGGGAATGCCCCAAGCCCCTTTGATCTGCATTTCCCAATGCAGGCTGCGCATCCCTTCGTGACACTTTTTATCCTGTACACAACGAAACGAGAAAGAGGGAGCTTTATGAACGCCGAACTCACTTTCCTGCAATTCCTGCAATCCCTGCACAGCCCCATGCTGGATGGAAGCATGGGTTTTATTACCCGTCTGGGAGACTCCGGTATTCTCTGGGTGACGCTGACAGCGCTGCTGCTGGTGTTCCGCAAAACGCGGCGGGTCGGCTGCGTGCTGGCAGCGGCGCTCCTCATCGACGCTGTCCTCTGCAATCTTCTTCTCAAGCCGCTGGTGGCCCGCATCCGTCCATGCGACATCCTCACGGAGGTACAGCTGCTTATCCCGCACCCGGACGATTTCTCCTTCCCTTCGGGCCATACGGCGGCGTCCTTCGCCTCGGTGACAGCCCTCTGGCTGGCCGGGAAAAAGCAGTGGGCGATGGCGGCTCTGCCGGTAGGCGTTCTCATCGCATTCTCGCGGATGTACCTCTGTGTCCATTACCCGACGGATATTCTGGGTGGTGTCATTTTGGGAGCTGCCTGTGGATGGGCGGGAGCATGGCTCGTAAAGAAAGCAGAGCGACGAATGGCCATCCCGCGGAGCTAAAAAAAGAAGAAGAGACCGCGGTGCAGCAGCTTGCTGTACTGCGGTCTCTTTTGTTATGAGGCAGACCCGCTTATCTGAGGGAACATCCCGGTTTTCCGCAAAAGCCCAAAAGACATGCAGGCAACTCAATGCATCCCCCCCCCACACACACAAATCTGTGGGGATGGATGGTGATTCACGGTAAAACGATAAAATTTGAAGAAAGCCTGAATGTCTGCGTAAAGCTGACGTTCAGGCTTTCTTTTTTATCTGTTTATGCCCAGTTCATCCGGCCATAGCGGGTGGTGATGCTGCAAATTTCTTTTTGCAGCTTTGGGGTCAGCTGGCTCTTTTTCAGCCGCCAGCGCCAGTTCTCGCCTACGGTGGAGGGCTTATTGATACGGGCGGAATTGTCCAGCCCCAGCCAATCCTGCATGGGGATGATACAGGTGGCAGCGGCACTGCGGAAGATAAGGGCAATCATGCTCTTGTAAAGCTGTGTTTCCGGCGTGGTGTAATCATACAGATAATCCCGCACCAGTGCACGTTCGGCAGAGGTGATGGTCTGATACCACGATACCAGCGTTTCGTTGTCATGGGTGCCCGTGTAGGCCACGCTATTCACCGGGTAATTATGGGGCAGGTAATCGCTGGCGCTGCCGGTGTCACGGGAGTCGAAGGCAAATTCCAACACCTTCATACCGGGAAAGCCGCTGTCCTGCACCAGCTGCCGGACGGTCTCGCTCATATAACCCAGATCCTCGGCAATGATCTCCCGCTTACCAAGTGCCTGCTCCACCGCACGGAACAGCTCGATGCCAGGGCCTTTTTCCCAATGGCCGGGTGCCGCGGTTTCACTGCCGTAGGGAATGGAGAAATACTCGTCGAAGCCGCGGAAGTGATCGATGCGAACCACGTCGTACAGTTCAAAGCAGTACCACAAGCGGGTGATCCACCACTGATAGCCCGTTTCCCGGTGCTTTTCCCAGCGGTAGAGCGGATTGCCCCAGAGTTGGCCAGTGGGCGAAAAACCATCCGGCGGAACACCTGCCACAGCGGTGGGAATGTTGTCCTCATCCAGCTGGAACATCTGTGGGTTCGCCCATGCATCGGCGGAATCCAGTGCCACATAGATGGGGATATCGCCGATGATGCGGATGCCCTTTTCGTTGGCGTAGGCTTTCAGCCTGCGCCACTGCTGGTCGAATTTGAACTGGAGATATTTATAGTACTCCACCTCAAAATACAGTTCCCGGCGGTAGTAGTCCATGGCATTCTGCCAGCGCAGGCGGATATCCTCCGCCCATTCGATCCACGGCTTACCCTCAAAGCGGCCTTTCACTGCCATGAACAGGGCAAAATCGTCCAGCCACCACTTGTTTTTCTCGCAGAAGGCCGCGAACGCTGCATTGTGGCCGATGTCGCTGCGGGAGTAGGCCAGCCGGAGCAGACGGCCCCGCTCCTTGTAGAGCTGGCTGTAGTCGATATCATCTGCTTTGCGGCCAAACTTTGCCTTTTTGCACTCCTCTGCCGTGAGCACACCCTCTTTGACCAGTTCGTCCAGACTGATAAAGTACGGGTTGCCCGCAAAGGCCGAAAAGCTCTGATAGGGGCTGTCACCATAGCTGGTCACACCCAGCGGCAGGATCTGCCAATAAGTCTGTCCGGCCTCTTTGAGCCAGTCCACAAAGTCGTATGCTTCCTGCGAGAAGCAGCCGATGCCGTAAGGGGACGGCAGACTGCTGATGGGCAGCAAAATGCCTGCACTTCTCTGCATCTTCGTTTACCTTCCTTTATAACTCGATCAAAACGCCTGCATGGTCGGACACCTGCGGCTCCCGCAGGCCGTTGAATACCACCCGGCTGCTGCGCACCGGAACAGCCTTGGAGCACCAGATCTGGTCGATGCGCTTTTTGGCGGAAGCATCCGGGGCATCCCGCCAACCGTCAATGGCCTGCACAACGGTATAGCCGTCATCCCGCTGTTGTGCCAGCCGGTAGGTATCCTGCCAGCCGCTGCAGAGGATAAGGTCATACCCCTCGCCCCGCACATCGGCTTCGCTGTTGAAGTCGCCCAGCAGGAATGCCATAGGCTTCGCACCAGCCGTTGCTTCCAGCGCATTCCACTGGTCAGCAAAGGGTTCTTCTTCGTCCTTCCACCAGCCCATGTGCACAGCATAGTACCAGACATCTCCTGCACAGATGCCCAGCGCACGGCGGGTCTTCCAGTAACTGTAATCGTTCGACCGGCTCAGCAGCAGATTCTCGGTCTGCGTGATGGGCGCACGGCTGAATACGGCCATGCCCTCATCATATCTGTCATAGCCAATCTTGGCCGGGAGCCAGCTCCAATGGTAATGCACGCCCCGCTCTTCCAGCATCCGGGCCACTGCTGCGGCGTGGTTGTCGGCTCTCAGCGGAACGGTGTTGCCCGGACAGGGCGTGTAGCCCGCCGGGACAGCTTCCAGCTCCGGTGCGGCGGCTGTCTGGTTCACCTCCTGCAAAGCGAACACATCCGGCTGCTCCTTTGCGATAAACTCCACGAAAATTTCCCGTTTTGCCTCGTATTCCGGTTCGATGAGGCTGTGGGTATTCAATGTCAGCAGTTTCATAAGCAATTACAGAATATCGTTGATGTCAGATTTCAGAACATCTGCCTTGGGGCCGTACACGGCCTGAATGCCGTCGCCCTTGACCAGCAGGCTCAGAGCGCCCTCGGCCTTCCATGCGGCAAGGTCAGCGACCTTGGCGGGATCCTTCACGGTAACGCGCAGACGGGTCATGCAGGCATCCACCAGCACGATGTTCTCCCGGCCGCCCAGCAGGGCGATGATGCGCTCGGCCTGACCGTTATCGGACTTCTTCTCGGTCTTGGCGGCGGTATCGTCTGCGTTATCGTCGGTATAGTTGCCCAGACGGCCCGGCGTTGCCAGCTTGAGCTTGCCGATCATGAAGTAGGCAACAAAGTAGCCGATGGCAAAGAACGCAGCGACGCAGAGCACAAAGTTGATGATGTCACCGCCCAGACCGGCCTGCAGAGACATGGGGATGCGGGTGATGAATTCCAGATTGCCGAAGGAGTGCAGACGCAGATGGATGATGCCCGCCATGGCGAAGGCGCAGCCCTGCAGCAGTGCGTACACGATGTACAGCGGCATGGCGCAGAACATGAACATGAACTCCAGCGGCTCGGTGACGCCGGTAAGGAAAACAGCCAGCGCAGTGGAGATGAACATGGACTTATAGTTTGCGCGCTTATCGGCATCCACCCGGCGGAACATGGCCAGTGCGATGCCCAGCAGCAGACCGGTGGCACCGATCATCTGGCCCACCTTGAAGCGGGCGGGGGTAACGGTAGCCAACAGGTTATTGTAAGCGGCCATGTCACCGGCCTTCTTGAAGTTGATGAGGTCATTGGCCCATGCCAGCCACAGCGGGTCCTGACCGAACACCTGACTGCCCGCGTTGACGCCGGTAGCGATGGTGTAGGTGCCGCCGAAGGAGGTGTAGTTCATGGGGATGGTCAGCATATGGTGCAGGCCGAAGGGGAGCAGCAGACGTTCCAGCGTGCCATAGATGAACGGAGCCAGGACCGGAGACGTCTCGGAAGAGTTGGCGATCCAGATGCCGAAGTTGTTGATACCGGTCTGGACCACAGGCCAGAACAGCGACAGAACGATGGAAATGACCACCGAGTAGCCAATGACCACCATGGGCACGAAGCGCTTGCCGTTGAAGAAGGCCAGCGCATCCGGCAGCTTACGGAAGTTGTAGTATTTATTGTACGCCACACCGCCCACAAAACCGGCGATGATGCCCACGAACACGCCCATGTTCAGCGCCGGAGCACCCAGCACGGAGGTAAAGTAGCCGTTGACGGCGATCTCCTGCCCGAACAGGGTGTGGGTCACGGCGTTGGGGTCTTCCAGCATGGCGCTGGTGACGCCGAAGATGTTGCCGGTGATGACATTGATGAGCGCAAAGGCCAGCACAGCCGCAAAGGCACCGCCTGCGCGTTCTTTTGCCCAGCTGCCGCCGATGGCCACGGCGAAGAGGATGTGCAGATTGTTGATGACAGCCCAGCCGATGTTCTCCATGGTGGTGCCGATGGTCATGACCGCCGCAATGTCGCCGCCGCCCATCTGCACCAGCTTGCCCAGACTGATCATCAGACCGGCGGCGGGCATGACGGCGATGACGGTCATCAGAACTTTGCCCAGCTTCTGCAAAAAGTCGAAGTTGATGAAGCTCTTCTTTTTCGGCTTCTCTGCGCTGGCCTCTTTGGCCGCAGGTGCCGCTTCCGCTGCCTCGGCGGGCTGTGCCTCTTTGGCCGTCAGGGTCAGTACCTGCGTCTTGCCTGCCTTGGCGGTGCCCGCTGCACAGTGCAGCACCAGATCATCTGCACCGCCGGTCAGGACGATGGACGTGATGGTGTTCAGGCCGCGCGCCCGGATGAGGTCAAGGTCTACCTTGGCCACGGGCTGACCCTCCTTGACGGTGTCGCCCTCCTTGACCAGGATCTCAAAGCCCTCGCCCTTCAGACCGACCGTTTCCAGACCCACATGGACCAGAATTTCCAGCCCGTTGTCCCCGGCAAAGCCGATAGCGTGCCTGGTCTCTGCGATGCTCTCCACTGTGCCGCTCACAGGGCTGCAGAACAGTCCATCGGACGGTTCAATGGCGATGCCTTCGCCCAGAACGCCGCTGGCGAATGTCTCATCCGGGACACTGCTCAGCGGTACAAGCTTGCCGCTGAAAGGTGCTGTCACAACAGCAGAATGTGTTATTGTTGTCATGATTTTCCTCCTTGGTTTCTCTTTGCATTGCGTTACGCAAGCGTTGCGCTAAAATTGCGTTAAATTGCGCAATAAGAATAACTCGTTTTCGCAAATTTTACAAGAGTTTTTTGAGATGCAGAACGCTTTTCTGCATTTTGTATATTGTCGGAAGCGATTTTTGTTGAAAATGTCGAACCTTTTCAGCAACACCGTTGCGCGATTTACGCAAACGAGCACGCAAACGTTGACTTTGCGTGCAAAGCCCTTTACAATAGAGATATCAGAAAGGGGATTCAGAGCATGGCAGTTACGATCAAAGATATTGCGGCCGCTGCGGGCGTTTCGCCGTCCACGGTCTCCCGCACCTGCAAGGACAGCCCATCCATCAGCCGGGACACAAAAGAACGCATCCGCCGCATCATGGCGCAGATGGGCTATGAACCAAATTTTGAGGCCGAACCGTCAGAAGCATTTTCCAAGACCATCGGCATCATCCTGCCTTCTTCCCAGCGGGACGTATATGAAAATGCCTTTCATCTGGAGATCATCCGGGGCATCGGGCAGTTCTGCAACCAGCGCCGTTATGTAAACACCGTCATCACCGGCGAGGACGATGCCGAAGTATTGGATGCCATCCAGAGCATGGTAGCCAACACACAGGCCGATGGATTCATCCTGCTCTACTCCAAAAAAGATTGTCCGGTGGCTGCCTATCTGCGCAGCGAGGGTCTGCTTCACGTTATCGTGGGCAAGGCAGCGCAGTCGGCCAACCAGACCATCTATATCGACAACGACAACGCACTGGCGGGCGAGGAAGCAACCGACTATCTCTACGAGATGGGACATCGCCGCATCGCCTATTTTGGGGTCAGCAATGCCATGCTGTTTTCTGCCGAGCGGAAACGCGGCTATCAGATGTCTCTGCTTAAGCACGGCATCACCCCGCGCGAAGGGGACTGCGTGGAGATCGATACCCTGAATGATTCCTATGAACCTGCCCTGAAAGCGCTGCTTACCGCTCCTGACCGCCCTACAGCGGTTCTGGTCAGCGATGACATTCTTGCGGTGGTACTGGAACAGTTCTGCAACAAGCTGGGCCTGCGCATCCCGAAAGATCTGTCCATCGTATCCTTCAACAACTCGCTGTTCTCCCGCATCACCAGCCCCCAGCTGACCACCGTGGACGTCAATCCCTATCAGCTTGGCATCGAAGCGGCCAGCCAGACCATCAACCACATCGAAAACCCCAACCTGCTGGCCACAAAGATCATCGTGCCGCACCAGCTCATCCAGCGGGAGAGCTGCTGCCCGCCGCCGGAGGTCTGATCTTATAGCAAAAAAATCATCCGCGATCGTTTCTCATGAACGGTTTGGACCTCGTGAGATCTTATCGCGGATGATTTTTTTCAGCTGGCCTGCTCTCTCCGATTTTTTTATTTTTTCCGATATTCCCGTGGTGTCATACCGAAGTGTGCCTTGAAGGCCCGATTGAAATAGGAGAGATTTTCAAACCCGCACCGGGAGGCGATGGTCAGGATGGTCTCATCCGTGGTTTGCAGCGCTTCGGCGGCGGCGTTCAGGCGGTATTCGTTCAGAAAAGCGATGAAGCTCTGCCCCGTCATCTGCCGGAACCACCGCATGAAGTGGCTGGCGCTGAAGGAGCAGACCCCGGCAGCATCGGCGACCCGAAGCGCCTCGGCATAATGGGCCGAGAGCCATTGCAGAACGGTTTTCAGCCGCTGGGTGTCGGCAGTCTCTGCGGGGGGCTGCTGTTTTCCCTGTGCAATGAGCAGGGCCAGAAAGCGCAGCAGCGCCCCCTTGACCAGCAGCTCATAGCCGGAGAGCTTCGAGCGGCTGGCCTCTTCCACCTCCCGCAGACAGGCGGCAGCCTGAAGATAGCACAAATCGTTTGGGGTCAGACGGACAGGCAGCGACAGCCGCCCGCTCTGGAGCGGAAGCAGGTATTTCTCGGCGCAAAGGTCCTCTGCGCCGCCCAGAAGCTCCAGCTCAAAGATGAGATTCTCGTATTCCATGGACTGCCCTTCTGCCTGCCGCAGGGCGTGGAGGGTGCCGGGCGTAAAAACGAAGATGTCCCCCATGCGGGCCAGATAAGACACAGCGCCCACCTGCACCAGCCCCGCACCGCGCTTGACAAAGACCAGCTCCATGCTCTCCTGCCAGTGGAGCGCCACCTGCGGGAAATCCCCCGGGATGGTGCAGGGATACAGATTGAATGGGAACCGCACGGCACCGTGCTGCTTGGTTTCCTGCAAAGAAGCCCAATTTTGCATCGTCTCACCTCCTGATGATAGGATTGTACCATAGTTTGCACTTTTAAGGCAAGATTTTGATTGTTTTATGTGGTATATCTTGAATTGCAGATGTCAAACCTGTTTTCCGTAGCAAAGGAGGATCCGTTTATGAACTTCACCGAGACCTTACAGAATCTTACGGGCAAGCCGCTGGCCGACTGCACGGATCAGGAGCTGTACCTCGCTCTGCTGGAACTTGTCCGGCAGAAGAGCGCAGACCGTGTACAGCCCGTCACCGGTCGCAAGCTGTACTATATCAGTGCCGAATTTCTCATCGGCAAGCTGCTGTCCAACAACCTTATCAATCTGGGTCTGTACAAGGAAGCCCGCGATGCACTGGCTGCTGCCGGAAAGCGCCTGTCGGACATCGAAGAGGTGGAGCCGGAACCTTCTCTGGGCAACGGCGGTCTGGGCCGTCTGGCGGCCTGTTTTCTGGACTCGCTCGCAACGCTGGGCCTGCCCGGCGACGGTGTGGGTCTGCGGTATCACTTCGGACTGTTCCACCAGTCCTTTGAGGACGGCGTCCAGAACGAAAAGCCCGACCCGTGGCTGACCGCCCACAGCTGGGCCGAAAAGACCGACGTTACCTATCCGGTGGAGCTGGCAGGCAAAGAATACACCGCCCGGCTGTACAAGCTGGCCGTCACCGGCTACGAGGGCCGTACCAATACCCTGAACCTGTTCGATCTGGACACCATCGACGAGAGCATCGTCCACGACGGCATCGCGTTCGACAAGACCGCCATCGACAAGAACCTGACCCTCTTCCTCTACCCGGACGACTCCGACGAAGCAGGCCGCTATCTGCGGGTGTACCAGCAGTACCTGATGGTCTCTGCCGGTGCGCAGCTCATTCTGGCCGAGTGCGCCGCCCGGGGCTGCAACTACCACGATCTGGCCGACTATGCCGCCATCCAGATCAACGACACCCATCCCAGCATGGTCATCCCGGAGCTGATCCGCCTGCTGGGTGAAAAAGGCATTGACTTTGACGAAGCCGTGGAGATCGTTACCAAGACCTGCGCCTACACCAACCACACCATTCTGGCCGAGGCGCTGGAAAAGTGGCCCCGCGCCTATCTGGATGCCGTTGTGCCCCAGCTGATGCCCATTATCGAAAAGCTGGACAAACTGGCCCGCACCCGCACCAAGGACGAGAGCCTTGCCATCATCGACAAGGACGACCGGGTGCACATGGCCCACATGGACATCCACTTCACCCATTCCACCAACGGCGTGGCGGCGCTCCACACCGAGATCCTGAAAAACTCCGAGCTGCATGGTTTTTACGAGCTGTACCCGGAAAAGTTCAACAACAAGACCAACGGCATCACCTTCCGCCGCTGGCTGCTGGAATGCGACCCGGCCCTGACCGCTGAGTTGGAAAAGCGCATCGGCTTCGGCTTCCGCAAGGATGCCGAAGAGCTGGAAAAGCTGCTGGCCTTTGCGGACGACGAGACCGTCCTGAACGAGCTGACCGCCGTGAAAAAGGCAAACAAGCAGGCCCTTGCCGACTGGCTGCTGCATACGCAGAACATCACCGTGAACACCGATGCCGTGTTCGATATCCAGTCCAAGCGCCTGCATGAGTATAAGCGTCAGCAGCTGAACCTGCTCTACCTCATCCACCAGTACTACGAGATCAAGGCCGGGCACCTGCCTGCTGTCCCGCTGGTGAGCATCTTCGGTGCCAAAGCCGCTCCGGCCTATACCATTGCCAAGGACATCATCCACGCCCTGCTGACCCTCTCTAAGGTCATCGCCGCCGACCCGGAGGTATCCAAGTGGCTGCAGGTGGTCTTTGTGGAAAATTACAACGTCACCGCCGCCGAAAAACTCATCCCGGCCTGCGACCTGTCCGAGCAGATCAGCCTTGCCTCCAAGGAGGCCTCCGGCACCGGCAACATGAAGTTCATGCTGAACGGTGCGTTGACGCTTGGCACCATGGACGGTGCCAATGTGGAGATCAGCCAGCAGGTAGGCGATGAGAATATCTATATCTTCGGCCAGACCTCCGATCAGGTCATCCACCGCTACGCCGTGGGCGATTACGACCCGGCCCAGTGGGTGGAGGGCGACACCAATATCCGCCGGGCTATCGACTTCCTGACCGGCGCCGAGATGCTGGCGGCAGGCCATGCCGAGAACCTGACCCGCCTGCACGACGAGCTGATCCACAAGGACTGGTTCCAGACCCTGCCGGACTTCAACGCCTATGTCGTGCGGAAGGGGCAGGCTCTCGGCGATTACGCCTGCGATCCCATGGGCTGGCGGCGCAAGTGTCTGGTGAACATTGCCAAAGCGGGAATGTTCTCCTCCGACCGCACCATCGCCGAGTATGACCGCGACATCTGGCATCTGGGCCAGTAAAGAAATTTTCCTGGTGTTTCACGATTATTTTCTCTCAAAACCTGCTGTATCATTTCATACGGCAGGTTTTCTTTTTCAAAATAAAATTGCTGGATTCAAAATGGCTGCTGTTTACCATTTATCAGATCAACATCTCGTTCAACTTCGATCTCACTCCTTACATTGAGGGGGAG
>ERZ859937.742-NODE-742-length-12220-cov-1.960296_pt1 | contig 12220 bp, 10 predicted proteins | sample MGYA00509985_ERZ859937 | MGnify/ENA primary metagenome ERZ859937 (study PRJEB30046, sample SAMN00715169) | human gut metagenome | study: EMG produced TPA metagenomics assembly of the A metagenome-wide association study of gut microbiota in type 2... | reverse complement strand
CCATGCCTATCGAGAATGTAATCAAACTGGTAGGTTCGCTACAACTGAAGAGCGAGAGCATCAACACATGGAAGATAGGTGTTGAACGTGCCTTGAAGAAATATATCGTCGACGGCACCAAGGCTAAAGGCAAGGTGTGCCCCGTGTGCGGACAAGAGACGCTGGTTTATCAAGAAGGATGCCTCATCTGCACCAACTGTGGTACCTCGCGCTGCGGATAATGAAACACTGATTATCATATATCGGGAAAAGGGCGCTATACAACAGCACCCTTTTCCTTTTTTTATTTCATCATAGATAAAAGCAATGACAGCATTACATATTACACACAGCACCATCTTTGTAAACGACATACGCTGCATGCCTACCACGGTGTGATGCCACAAGAACAGCTGACGGGCAACGACTATTTGGTAAGCGTGTCGGCACAATATCCTATCGACAAAGCCATTACCACCGACGATGTACAACACACACTAAACTATGCCATGGTGTATGACATTGTAAAGGAAGAAATGGGCATCAGTTCAAAACTGGTAGAGCACGTGGCTGGACGCATTGCGCAACATCTTATGAAACAGTTTGCCGACATATCGGCCGTGAAGGTGCGCATTACCAAGCTCAATCCGCCCATGGGAGCCCAATGTGCTGGGGCTGGCGTTGAGGTAGAAATGGCACGATAACAATCATAAAAGCTATTATTAGGCTATAGCGACAGATATCATAAGGTTATTGCATGATTATTCTGCAGTTATAACAAAGCTATTATAAGGTTATACGCCTACTAAAAACGAAAAAACTGAACGTTTCTTTGGGGTTTCCAACTTTAATGCTTAAATTTGCAACAACGTATGTACATTAGTTTCATGAACTCTATAAAGGCCCTACTTCTCGCCCTCTGTATCACTACCGCTGGCATCCTGCAAGCGGCAGTAACCGACCGCTTTACACTTGTTATCGATGCTGGACACGGCGGACACGATTCGGGAGCCAAAGGTTCCTTCTCGTATGAAAAAAACATTAACCTGTCGGTGGCATTAGCCTTTGGCAAGTATGTAGAACGCAACTGTCCCGATGTGCGCGTGGTGTACACTCGCAAAAAAGATGTTTTTGTTCCGCTGTATGAACGTGCCGAGATAGCAAACCGCAATAAGGCAAACTTGTTTGTGTCGGTACACACAAACGCTCTGCCTAAAGGACGAATATCACGCGGATTTGAAACCTACACGCTGGGCGACGGACGATCGCATGGCACCAAGACAAACCTTGATGTGGCCAAACGCGAGAACTCGGTCATCTTCATGGAAAAAGACTATAAGCAGCACTATGTAGGCTACGACCCTAACTCGGCCGAAAGCAACATCATGTTCGAGTTTGTGCAAGACCATAACATGCAGCAAAGTGTTGAATTTGCTAAACTGCTGCAACGCAATGTGTGCTCAATGGCAGGACGCATAAACAAAGGTGTGCACCAAGACAACTTTGCCGTGCTACGACTCACATCTATGCCAGCATGCCTCATCGAGTTGGGCTTCATCACTACACCCGACGAAGAGAAAGCACTGAACGATGCTAACATGGTAGACCGCATAGGACGCGGCATATACAACGCCTTCATTGAATATAAGAGCAAACAGGCGGGCGGTATCACCATTCCATACAAGCCTCTGCCCGAGGCTGATAATGAGGTAGAAGCTAAGAATGAGGCTAAAGTAAAGAATGAAGTAATGCCTGAAGCAAAGAACGATGCAAAGGCTGAAGCAAAGAATGATGCTAAGGCAGAGACAAAGAATGATGCTAGGCCCAAAGCAAACAGAAGAACAAAAGCTAATGCCCAAAGCAAACAAAGCCTGGCGGCATTAGAAGATGGCATTATAACGTTTGATGAAAACGCAGGAAAGGGCACCAACAAGCCTGTGACAAAGCCTGCACAAGAAGTGAAACAAGTGGCAGCTGCTAAGCCCATACCTGTGGCGAAGCCTCTTCAAGAAGCGAAGCCTGTTCAAGAAACAAAGCCTGTTCAAGAAACAAAGCCCGCATCTGTGGCTCAGAATGTAGAGCAACGTTCGCCTGTCTTCAAGATACAAATCATGACCAGCAGTCGCAAGTTGAAAGCTAACGATGCTGCTTTTAAAGGATTGAAAGGTGTCGACTTCTATTCTGAAGGCAACAGTTATAAATATACCTATGGTGCTTCGGCCAACTATAACGAGATTTATCGTTTGCGCAAAGAGGTAGTTGAACAGTTTCCCTCATGCTTCATCATCGCATTGAAAGACGGACAGCGTATGGATGTGAACGAAGCAATAAAACTATTCAAAAGCAACAGAAACAAGTGATCATATAAGACAAGTGATAACGCGAAATAAAACGTAACGCGAAACAAGAGAGAACACAAACAAATAATAACGCAAATATAGTTAGGAACAAGATGAAATACTTTACAAAAGAAGTTAGAATTGCCCTCGTGGCAATAGTGGGAGTGGTCATTCTTTTCTTTGGAATGAACTTCCTGAAAGGACTGAACGTGTTTTCGTCGCAAAACGAGTATGGTGTAAACTTTACCGACATCACCGGTCTCTCGGCATCAAGCCCTGTTTATGCCGACGGCTATAAGGTGGGTGTGGTAAAAAGCATCATCTACGATTATACTGGTACCAAAGGCCCTAAGGTTATCATTGGTGTAGACAAACAGCTGCGCATACCAGCAGGAAGTTCGGCAGAGATTGAGAGCGACATGCTGGGCAACGTAAAGATAAACCTGTTACTGGCAAACAACCCTCGCGAAAGAGTGAACCCTGGTGAAACCTTTAACGGCAATGTAAACAATGGTGCCATGGGACAACTGCAAAATATGATTCCCACCATTGAGAAGATGTTGCCCAAGCTCGACAGCATTATGACAAGCCTGAACACTATCTTGGCCGATCCCGCCATTAAGAGTCGTTACACAATGTGCAAAACATCACGGCCAACCTCACCACTTCAACAGAACAGCTGAACACGCTGATGGCAAACGTAAACCGCAACATGCCTGCCATGATGACCAAAGCCGACAAGGTGCTGGACAACACACAACAGCTTACAGCCAACCTGGCGGCTGTTGATGTAGCCTCAACCATGAAACAGGTTGACCAAACCATTGCCAACGTGCAAGAGCTCACTGCTAAGCTGAACAGCAAAGACGGTACACTCGGTCTGCTCATGAACGACCCATCGCTGTATAACAACCTCAGCTCTACCATGCGCAATGCCGACTCGCTCGTCATCGACCTCCGTCAGCATCCCAAACGCTACGTCCACTTCTCGATCTTGGTAAGAAAGATAAATAACATACATTATTGTTTCATCAACAAAACAATATTGAACCACCAAACGACGTTTTTTCAAAAAAACTTATAACCCAACAAAAAGCCTTGCAAGTGTTACAGATGTGCTTGCAAGGCTTTTTTATATACCTATAAAAAGAAGAGAATGCATTATATTCTTGACATCTACACTATTGCCTTAATATACCAAATAACGATAGTACTAAATAAAAAACGTGAGAACAAGATACTGAAAAATCAAAAGAAGTAATAGAATTGAGAAGATAACAGAGGATAAAAAAAGAAGCATATTAAAATCCTTCACTGGACTTAAATATGCTTCCATTTTCTTCTTATACCTAAACTATATATCAGTTTTCTTCTTTCAACCTTACAGAGACAAACTAATGCCAAAGTTTATAACTCGCTGATTCATGTATGCATCACCAGCCGAATTTGTTTTAATTTCCGGGTCTTGCTGATACTTATCATAGCTGGTCCAGGTGAAAAGATTATATGCATTCATATAGAGGCGAAGACCGCTAAGGAAGCGCGGGGTATACTTCTTTGGGAAATCGTATGATAGATCATTGTCTTCAAGCGAATATACCACGCATCAACAAGCCAAAAGTCTGACATATAAGCCTGGGCACTATTTACTGTATTGCCATTGCTCGTAAGACGCGGGAAATTTATAGGCTCTCCATTCTCATATCGTTCCAAGTTCCAACGTTCCAAGTGTAAAGGCTGGAATTGACTCTTAAAGGGTTCGATACCCGTTCCTACCACACTGAAACTATAATTGAAAGAGCCTTGGAACAAAACGCTAAGCGTTAAGCCTTTCCAAGAACCACCCACGGTCCAACCCAAAGTAGTGTTAGGTAGATTGGGCTTACCTATAGCGCTCTTGTCATAATCGTTGATAATACCATCGCCATTCAAATCTTTATATTTCAAATCGCCAGCCTGAACTGGTATATCTGTATTAGGTACAGCGGGAGCGTCGGTAGCACCTGCCTTTATCTTTGCAATATCGTCGGGCGTATAGTATCCCTCCCAAGTATAGCCAAAAGGCTGACCTATTGAATGACCTGTAGATGCCAACCAAGGATAAATTTGCTGAGCTTCGGCCTGATATTCAATTTTGTTCTTAGCATATGAGAACACAAAATTAGTATTAAACTGGAAATCGCCAAACTTCTGTCGATAACCTATCTGTCCGTCAAAGCCCTGATTTGTGGTACGAGCAATATTAACAGGCGAGGTTCCTACACCTAAGATAAGCGGAATGTCATTACGATATACCAACTGATCATAGCGTTTATCATAGAAATAGTCGAAAGTAAGCGAGACACAATTGAAAAGGTTCAAATCTATACCCAGGTCAAACTTCTTCGCCTTTTCCCATGTAACATTGTCATTACCCAAAGCTCCTTCCTTATATCCAGGAAAAGTTTCTGCCTCATACTCAGAGAAATAATAGCTATTACCATTTTCATAAACCTGATTATAAAGGTAGCGGTTGCCCATAGCCACATCACTACCCACTAAGCCATACGATGTGCGCAGCTTCAAAAGGTCTACACCCTTTACGTGCTTCCGAAACCATGACTCTTCAGAGATAGCCCATCCTAAGCCAATGGCAGGAAAGAAGCCATAGCGATGTCCTGCTTTAAAACGGTCAGAGCCATTGTAAGCCATATTGAAATCGACAAGATATCGGCTATCAAACTTATAACTCAACTTCAACGTTGTGCCACGAAACTTAGTGGGCACCTGCGGCGAATACACCCATGATGGGCTATCCAGTTCTACCGTTTTGCTTTCTTGATTGAATAGCAACATCGCATTTACATCGTGTATCTGATTAAACACGCGAGCATAATTGATTGAGGCCATCATATTAAGATCTTTAATAGCCGTATGCGGGTCAACAGTAATAGCGGGAACCCCCTTTGTATAAACGCCATCAGGATTAATATTATATAAACCTGTTGCTGAATTATAATGATAAGTGGGATACGAGTTGCGCCAAGCCGAACGCGCGTTCTCATCAATTGTAGAATAAGCCACACGCAAATTTGATGACAAGCCCTTTGTTAGAAAATCCATTTTCCAGTTGGCACTGTAAAGAAGGTTATTGTCATTACGGCGCGTACGTTATACCCCTCATTGGCAAGACGTGCATTAAGTGTAGGACGTCGAGAATTGGTGTCATACAGATAAGCATCTGTTCCATCAGGATTCTTCACAGGTGCCGAATAGGGATGCATCTCATTAAAGTCGTAGATAGCTCCTACGGCATTGATACCTCGAGGCTCATTGATATTCATGAAACGAGAAGTAACATCAAGACGCATTGAGAGATTGTTTGTAACCTGAAAGTCGAGGTTTGAACGGAAATTAAAACGGCGATAGCGATAACTACTGTTCAAATCGTCGCCCGAATCGAAGTCGCGTAACAAACTGTTTTGGCCGAAGTAGCCCACCGAGACAAAATATTTTAGACGTTCAGAACCACCCGATACATCAACATTGATGTTCGACTGCATAGCTGTTTTCTTAAATATTTCATTATACCAGTTTACATCTGGATACCCATAAGGGTCGTCACCAGTACGAAAATGTTCAATATCGTTTTCTGTAAATGCCGGGGTAAGGCCATCGTTCTTATAGGCTTCGTTTACCAATTGTGCGGTCTGATACGAATTAAGAAATTTAGGTGTACGAACCGCCATTTGCAATCCGGTTTCCATACGCACATTAATTTTCGGAGCGCCATCTACACCGCGACGAGTTTTCACCACCAGCACACCATTGGCACCCTTAATACCATAGATAGCAGTTGTTGAGGCATCTTTCAATATAGATATACTTTCTATTTCGTTCACATTAATTTGCGACAACTGATCGTAACTATATTCTACATCATCAACAATAATCAACGGTTTGTTACCCGCATCATTTAAAGAACTTACGCCACGGATAAAAAAATCAGAAGCATCCTTACCAGGCTGTCCGCTACGCTGCTGTGAGAAGAAGCCAGGCAGTTTTCCTGCCAGCGTGTTTTGCACACTGCTCACAGGCACCTTGCGCAGCTCAGTTCCGTTAACAGCGCTCACAGCACCAGTCATGGTAAGGCGCTTAGCTTGTCCGTAGCCCACTACCACAACCTCATCAAGATTGCTGTTATCTGGTTGCATCACCACATTTAGTAGCGCTCCCTTTACCGTAACAGTATACTCACGATAACCGATATACGAGAATATCAGTTTCTGTCCCACTTGCGTTTTAATGGTATAACGTCCGTCAAAGTCGGTAACAGCAGCCTCCTTACCCTTGACACTCTTCACCGTAACACCGATGAGCGCATCGCCACCATCAGAAGCTGTAACCGTTCCGCTAACAGTGATATTCTGTGCGAAAGCTATAGCGTATGTACAGAGACATACCAGTATAAATAAAAGTCGTTTCATATTCGGTTACCAATTAGGGTTCTGTTTCATATTTTTATTCTTGATCACTTCGCTATAGGGGATAGGATACAAATAGTCTTTTGCACTAAACTTTGTTGTCATTAAATCGACACGCGTATATACGGTTTGTCCTGATCCCACCGTTATATTCATGCCTTGCAAGGGTTTGGCAAACACCTCTTCAGCAATGCGCCAACGACGAATATCGTAAAAACGATGCTCCTCGAAAGCCAACTCTATGCGCCGTTCGTTTTGTATCACTTTACGCATTTCATCTTTGGTCATGCCATCAGGCAGGCCATATTTGCAGCCTGTTTTTCCTGCCTTAATGCCAGCACGTTTACGCAACATACGTATAGCATCATACACGTCTTTTGAAGGGGTATCGAGATATTCATTTTCTGCCTCAGCAAAATTAAGTAATACCTCTGCATAACGAAACATTACCCACACGCGTGTGTGCTCGCTATATGATGTAGCATCAGCAAACTTGCCCATAAACTTACCCATAAAATAGCTCGTTTTCGAATAGCTACTACCATTCGAAGGGTTATTATCACCACCTTGCCAAGTGGCCAATGTTGTACCCAACCATTTTGAACCATTGTGTAAAACCGTCATATCAAGTCTTGGATCTCGATTGGCATATGGTTTTTGGTCATCATAAGGATATGTGGTGCTCTCACCAATGGGTTTACCGTCAAGCATAGGGAAGGCATCAACCAAGTTTTGTGTGGGACAAGTACGTCCGTTACCTAAATTGCTACCAGTAAATCCTAACGGGCCATTAGCGCTTTCTATGGCCTTACTCTTGCCATCATTACGGAAGAAGATGAGCTCTGGATTGGCACCATAGCTATAATAATTGAGAAAGACGTCGCGTATATCTTCTGTTAAGATAATATCTTCAGTGCCCTTATGTCCTACACTATAGATAAGATCACGGGCAGCGTCGGCCGCGCGTTTCCAGCGTTCTTTATCATAGTCTTTATAACCCACCAATTCATTACCAGCCTCAAGTGTTTTACCATTAAACAGCGGACTGGCAGCATATAACAACACTCTCGACTTTAATGCTTGGCAAGCTTGCTTTGTTGCCACATGTGCATACTCTGACATGTTAACAACAGGCATCGGACGCAGCGTATCTTGCACATCATCAAGTTCTTTTACAATATAATCAATACAGTCGTTAAATGAGTTTCGCGGTAGTTCAAGGTTATCATTCAATCCGTAAACCTTATCCCCCATCAACGGTACGCCACCATATCGACGTACCAACTGAAAGTAAAACCAAGCCCTCAAGAAACGAGCCTCAGCCTTCATTGAAACCCCTAACGGACGTGTCTGCCCTAATGCATTAACATAAGTCAGCCGAAATGGCACACGGTCAATACCATTAAGTAAAATATTGGCTTTACGTATGCCTGCATAATATTCATCCCACATCATGTCACTACCCACACGGTTACTGGCAGTGTAGCTTCCTTTATAGATACGCGTTACATCAGGATCATTATCTGCTTTGCTGCTGATAGCATCGTCAGTGGCAGCATCCAGATAATCACCTCCCACACGATTATGTCCTGTTTTCATGACATCGTAGATAGAATTGAGCAACTGACGCGATTGTGTTCCCACCGAATCAGTAGGCGAAAACAGATATTCCCACGTAAACTCATCGGCAGGCAATGTCTCATAGTTGTCCATGCACGACGTGAAAAGCGTTGCGCCAAAGACAATAGTTGCTAATATATTTATTTTACGTTTCATAAATATTCGTTGTTAAAATGTTTTAGAAGTTTAGGGTTATACCCGTGAAGAAGCAACGCTGTATAGGTGATGAAGTGAAGGTCACCTCAGGATCAACCAAGTCGCAAGCTGAGAACGTGAGAACATTCTGTGCACTTACAAACAATTTCACACGCAGGCCACCAAGCACGTTTTGGCAAACATTTGTAGGAATATTGTAAGCTAACTGCACATTTTTCAACCGCAAGAAGTTGCCTTTATGCATCCATAGTGATGATCCCCAATAGCCACCATAGTTATAGGTGTTTCCCCCAGCCGACAACCGCGGATATGTAGCTGTTTCAGCTGTCTCAGGTGTCCAGCGTCCTAAAATATTCTTGTAGGCCTGTCCGTATCCTTGTCCTTCGGCCTGAAAACCTTCTACCAATGTGCGGTCATTAACATATAAATCTCTATTATAGTATCCTTGCCACAACATTGAAAATTCAAAGCCTTTCCATTCAAAGCCTAAGTCGAGGCCGAAACTTTGCAGAGGTTTATCGCCACCTATCACTACACGGTCATATTCATCAATCACGCCATCATTATTCTGGTCAACATACTTCACGTCGCCAGGTTGCACATCATATCCATTCATCACAGGATAGTTGTTAGCAATATCCTCAGCCGAGAGGAAGCCGTTTGCTTGCAACCCAAACATCACGCCCAATGGCCTACCCGTTTGGCGCATATAGGCATAGGGTGTAGCTTGCTCGTCCATAAACAGCAGTTTTGTCTTTTCTATGCTCCAATTTCCTGTAACATAATAATTGAAAGCCCCCACATGGTCTTGCCATGTAACCGACAGTTCAACACCTTGACGACGCGATTTACCTATATTCTCAGTAGGATATTCTATTCCGAGCAATGCGATACTTTTCCCTCGTTTCTGCAACAAGTCAGTATACTTATCATTATAATAATCAACAGTACCACTCAGCCGATGTTTCAACAAGGCAAAGTCAACACCTACATTCAGTTTATGTGCCTTTTCCCATGTTAGGTAAGGGTTGTAAAGAGGTGTATTCTCGTTGGTAAAGATGCCATTGCTCTGCGACGAACCTTGCGGATAAGATGTTGTAGCATTTTGCGAAAAGGTTTGGCGATAACGATAATAGCCCGAGTTGTCAATGCCGTTACCCGTGTGTCCGTAGGTGGCACGCCATTTCAATTTGTCCAACCACTCAGCCCCTTGCATAAAGCGCTCCTTTTTCATGTTCCATCCCAATCCTACCGCAAAAAATGTTCCCCAACGGTTTCCTGGCGAATAACGATTAAAGTAGCTCTGCACTACCGATGCCTCGGCCATATATTTTTGGTCATAGTCATACTTCACACTCTCCATAATATTCGAGGGTATCATAGGCAAGTCATACTGCACCACCTCATGACGTGTGTCAGCCATCAAGCCACCCTTAAGATGATGCTTACCAAAGTGGCGTTCATAGTCGATGGCCAACTGTCCGTAAAGGTTCTGATAAGTGGCAACATGGCGAAACGCGTTGCTCTGCGATACCGAAGCCCCATATTGCGTATACGTTTCCTTACCATTTTCGTCATCAAGTATTTAAACACCGGATTCTGCTTTGTACGCACTATGGCCGTACGTGTTTGATTTGTAACACTACCCATAAAACGAGCAGATAATCCCTTTACCAATTTATTGAAATCATATTTCAATTTGATATTGGCCATAATGTCTCGGGTATTATCATTGAGATAACCCGACTCCCAAGCCTGTGCAGCCAAGTTGTTTGTATATGAGATAGTGCCACCCCACGAGTCATTAGGGTTCTTAACAGGGTATGCATTGTTAGGCGTACGCCAAATATTAAGCAACAAATCGCTATAGCCCGAGCCTGAACCACCAGGCTGATTGCCCTCAATAACACGAGCAATGGCGTTCATCTGTGCTGTAAAGTCGGGTGTGATATTTATGTTCACTTTCGACGATATCATATAGCGATTTATGTTGAAATTGGTGTTGTAACCATTATTTTTATTGGTTTTAAACAGACCTTCCTCGTTAGTGTAACCTAAAGAAACCACATATTGAGCCACACGTCCGCCACCCGAAACATTTAAATTATACGACTGCGACAAAGCGTTCTTGTTCATCAGTTCATCATACCAGTTTACGTTAGGGTGTGTAAAGGGCTGCGTACCATCTAGATATTTCTGATAGTCGGAAACTGAATACAGGGCGCTGCTACCATCGTTTTGACAAGACAGGATCGGCAGGTATGCATTCTTCGTTTTGCAAAGCCTCGTTCAGCAGATACGAATACTCTGAGGCGCTAAGCGGCTTTTGTTCTTTCACATTACTGTGCAAGCCCCATTTGCCCGTAAACGAGAAATGAGGTTTACGTATTGTAGGGGTTTTTGTAGTAATGATAAGAGCGCCACGCGAGCTCTTCATGCCCAAGAACATGCTTGAGAGCGCATCACGTTGCAACGTTACCGACTCAATGGCCTCGGGGTCGAGCGATAAATATTCGCGCTCCATACCATCTACTATTACCACTGGAGCCATACCACGAGCCGACAAGCTAAAACGTGTGTTATCGCTAAAGGGTAATGCTCCGTAGCTGGCAGGCCTGTTTCCGATAAGGTCACCCGATGTGTTTACCGAAGTGCGTTGTAAGTCGAAACCACGATATTGCATAATATTGAAGCCTGCCATACGACCTTGCAACGAGGTGAGGATGTCAGTAGAAAGATATTTCTCCATATCTTTTCCTTGTACCATAGCTGTGGAGCCCAGCATCGTAGCATCAGTTTGAGACATTCCCATTTTATCAGTTACAGGAGCATCGTCGGTAGCGAAACGATCTGTAAGATGCACAATATATGTATGGTTTTTCTTTACCTTCACACGTTCTTCACGACACAGATAGCCAATATGTTTAAACACTAGCATATCGTTATCGTTAAAGTCGAGCATAAATGCCCCATCGGCATCAGTAGTGGTTTGCTTATCTTTTCCCTTTACCTGAATAACTACACCTGGTATAGGCATATTATTCGTATCATAGACAAGCACGCGCGTCTTGTTGTCAGTGTCTTTGGCTTGCATCGTCATAGCTAATGCAGCAAGCGTTAGGCATAATATATGTTTTTTATAGTGTTTCTTCATCTTGTTTTGTTTTTAAAGATTTATCATTCACAAGAGAATACGAAATTGAAGAGTTCTTTTTCCGTTGGATAAGGAGTGCCCTGTTGCACAAAGTTATCATCCGACTGTGTAATAACTATTGAGCCATCAGCATTGCTAAACCAGTAGCAAATGTGGTCTATCTGCTGATCGGTAGGCACACCAAAAAAGCCACAAGGCCATATTGTTAGCTGGAAAGTTTTAGTCAGCTTGTTAGGCTGGCTCATTAGCGTTTTCTCGTTGCGGTTATCTACACGATACACACGCCCGTCTGTAGTTACAGCTTCGCCTTGCAGATACACCATATTGCTTTGTGCTAGCAGGTTATCGGCAGCATCGCCAATAAACGAAATGGTAACATAATCGTTTTGCAATGCCGTCATGGGTGTAACCTTGTTATAATGATTATTACAGAAATCAAGCGTCATACCCTGTCCCCCTACAACCTCAAAACACTCGTTTGCAAACACCACCTTCTTATGGTCGGTACC
>ERZ859937.741-NODE-741-length-12222-cov-2.505548_pt1 | contig 12222 bp, 12 predicted proteins | sample MGYA00509985_ERZ859937 | MGnify/ENA primary metagenome ERZ859937 (study PRJEB30046, sample SAMN00715169) | human gut metagenome | study: EMG produced TPA metagenomics assembly of the A metagenome-wide association study of gut microbiota in type 2... | reverse complement strand
CCGCAGGCGGCAAGGCTCAGTGCCATCGCACCGGCCAGAAAAGCAGATACCAGACGTTTCATATACAAATTCCTCCTTTAGAAGCCGTTTTCATAAGCATTGCACACCGCCTGAGCGGTCTTTTTGCCCGCATACTGCGTTGATTTCCCTTGCAATCCACCAAGGATTGCTGCGGAAAATTGCCTTGTCTGCGGGGCAAAAATCCTCGCCATTCGGCGTACCCCGCTTACGAAAACAGCTTCTCAGCAGAAGCGGCGCTTCGTTTTACCGCTTTACCATGCTAAATTGTTAAACTGTGACTATAGAATAGCGCGTTTTGCCCCATTTTGCAAGAGGAAAACCGATTTTTTCGCGTTTTGCCCGCAGACCGCCCCTTTCCGATAGGGTTTTCGGTGTATTTGTACAAAGGACAAAAAGAAAACCGCCACCTCACGGTGACGGTCAGACTTTCCGTTCAATTTATAATGACGCATTCTCAAACGCATCCCCTGCGGCCTTTTGCAGGGCGTCGATGGAGATGGTGCAGAGGGCCGCGAGGTCGGCGTCCGAGCCGTCGGCAGGGATGTCCGCCACCTCTTTCTCAGTCTTGCCCTTAAGGTAGCTGCAATAGCCCTCGCTGTGCTCGTACCACTCCTTGCCGAGGCTGGATGCGTTCCGCATCCCGTAGCTGTCGCCCAACTCAAGCTTGGAGCGGACGGTGTCCGGGGCGGTGACGCCGCCGTCTGCCGCGATGGTCAGCGCAGGCTCTGCCATGTCGCCGATGGCACTGGTCACACGGCCATCGGCATCCAGCGTCAGGGCCACGACGGTAAGGTCAACTTCTGCGTTCACATCCTTGTCGTCGGTGGCGGTGATGTCCGAAGAGGCATTCTCCGCCTCCACGCCGAGGCTCACCCGGTCGCCCTTCGCCGCGCCGAGGGCGGACGCATTCGTGCAGGCTTTCGCCACGGCGTCGCGGTACCGATCCACCCGGATGGTGCAGCCGGACAGCAGGTCGGCGTCCACAGCCTTGCCGTCCTTATCCGTTTCCAGCATGGATGCCTGCTCGGGCGTCATGCCGATGAGGTAGTCGGCGAAGTCATCGGCCTGCTCGGCCCAGCCCTTTTTCAGCGAAGATGCCGCTGCCAGCGGGTAGTCGTCCCCTTTCTGGCGCTTGGTGCGGTAGTCGGTGGGCATGGTGACGACGCCTTTGCCGTCGGCGGTAACTTCCACTTCCAGCTCATCCAGCATCACGTCGGCCAGCTTGCCGTCTCCGTCCAGCAGGACGGCGGCGGCGATGGTATGGATGGTGCCGGTGCGGGCCTCATCGGAAGCCTCGGTCAGGATGCCGAGGCCGGTCTTCCAGCCGCCGGTCTGGGTGGTGCTGGCGCTGCCGGACGAGCCGGACATGGCGTTCGAACTGCTCATGCTGCCGGAATCGCTGTTGCCTTTGCGGCAGCCGGACAGCAGCAGTGCCGCCGCCACGGCACAGCTCAGAAGAGCTTTTTGTCTCTGTGTCATAAGCGTTACGCTCCCTTTCATCTCTTTGGGAGTAGTATAGCCCGACACAGCGCCAATCATGCACGTTTGCTCTGAGACCGACGTGTTATCTGGCGAAGTGAGAAATTATAAACGAAACATCGTCGAGAATGTCACTCCGCCACCGTGGCGAAATGAGCACAGCTGGCGAAGTGACCAGTTCGCCAAGTCAAAGCACTTCGCCAAGTTGGCGAAGTGATAAAATATAACGTAGATATATCATTAAGTTGTCACTTCGCCACTTATTCTACCGCAGTATCGCTCACATCAGCGGGCTCAGCAGGCGGAGCACACTGTCCAGCAGCGTCCCGGCCAGCGAGGTGCGGCAGTCGGCCAGTTGCACTTCCCGGCACTCTGGCAGGGTGCGAAGCACATCGTTCCGCAGCGCAATGACCTGACTGTTATAGAGCAGCAGCGCCCCGCACTCAAAGTGGAGGAAGAGGCTGCGGTAATCCATGTTGATGCTGCCCACCACGGCGGCGCGGTCATCGCTGACGTAGCACTTGGCGTGGAGGAAGCCGGGCGTGAACTCGTAGATGCGCACCCCCGCCCGGAGCAGCGGCACATAATAGGAGCGGGTCAGCCGGAAGATGAGCTTCTTGTCCGGGATGCCCGGCAGTACCAGTCGGACGTCCACGCCCCGCTTTGCCGCCGCCTTGAGGGCTTCCAGCATGGTCTCACCCACCGCGAAGTAGGGCGTATAGATATAGACATACCGCTGGGCCTGATTGATGATATTCAGGTAGACCGTCTCGGCCAGAGCCTCTTCGTCCAGCGGGCTGTCCCCGTAGGGCTGTATCACTCCGTCCGACTGGGCAGACAGGGCCTCAGCCTGAGGCATAAAGGGCGCATAATCCTCCTCGCTGGGGCGGAAGGCGTTCCAGTGATCAAGGAACATCACCGTGAAGTTCCAGACCGCCGCGCCCTCGGTGCGGAGGGCTGCGTCCTTCCAGTAGCCGAACCGCTCTTCTTCATTGATATACTCGTCGGCCAGATTGATGCCGCCCGTATAGGCTGTATTTCCGTCCACGACCACGATCTTCCGGTGGTCGCGGTGATTCATGACCAGCGACACCAGCGGCACCACCGGGTTGAACGGGATGCAGCGGATATGCGCCCGCTCCATCTTTACCACGAAATCCGAAGGTAGGCCCAGCAGACTGCCGAAATCGTCGTAGATGAGCCGGACGTCCACCCCCTGCGCCGCCTTGCGGACAAGGATGTCCTCTACCCCATCCCACATCTTGCCGGTGCGGACGATGAAGAACTCGAGGAAGATGAACCGCTCTGCCTTTTCGAGGTCGGCCAGCAGGTCAGGGTACATGGCCTCACCGCAGGGGTAATATTTTGCCGTGGAGTTTTTCCATGCGGGGTACGGCCCGTACTCCGAAACATACCGGCTCAGTCCCCTGCTGGCGGGGTCGAGGGCGTCGGTCTGGCCCGGCTGCTGGGCGAGGTCGGCGGTGTGCTGGCGCTCCACCGCCTGCATCCGCTGGCGCATCCGCTTAGCAGGGGCCTTGTTGCCGAAGGCCAGATAGAGCGCACCGCCCAGCAGCGGCATCATGCCGATGAGGACAAGCCAGATGATCTTATAGTCGCTGTTCTCGTCCTTCCGCACGAGGTAGAGGGTGATGAAGAGGCTGAGGACGTTCAGCCCCGCATTCACCCACACCTTTCCGGCGGTGAGGGAGAAGAAGGCCCAGAGCAGCCAGCCGATCTGCAGCAAAACAAGGGCCACTGTGACCGTGGCCCTGTTGATGACACGATTGAAGAACCGTACGACCGGCAGCCGAAAGAACATCTGCGCCTCCCCCGCTGCCTTTCGGCAGCATTTTTATGGGAATAGTATAGCGCAGAGATGCGGAGATTTCAAGCTCAGGCGTCCGCGTCCTCGAAGCCCACCATGAGGCCGCCCAGCTCGGCGTAGTAGCTGCACAGGCCGCCGCACTCGGTCACCCGCACCTGTGCGCCCTCGAAGACAGCCCGCACCATGTGCATCAGGCGCTCGGCGGCGGCGGGGTTGCCGCAGTGGGCAATGATGACCTTGCCGTTCGTGTAGCCGTGGCCTTTGAGCTCCAGCACGATGCGCTCGAGAGCGCCGTGCTCGCCGCGGGTCTTGCAGAGGACGTCCAGTTCGCCCACATCGCTGGCCTTGCCGATGACCCGGATGTTGAGCATCCGCGCCACAGCAGCCACAGCGGGCTTCACCCGGCCATTCCGGGCCAGATTCGCCAGCGATTCCAGCGAGAACAGCAGATGGGTGTGGTGGCGGTAGCGCAGCATCTCTTCGCAGACGTCGTCAAACTCCCTGCCCTCTTCGATGAGCGCACGGATATGCTCTGCCAGCAGCACCAGTTCCGGGCCGGCAGACAGGCTGTCCAGCACAAAGACCCGAGCACCCGGGTGCTCTGCCTGATACTCTTCTGCGGCCAGCTGGGCGGCGTTGCAGCTGCCCGACAGGGTGCCGGTGATGGTGATGGCATAAATTTCATCTGCGCCCTCATAAGCCTCCAGCCAGTCGCCGATGTTGGGGCAGGAGGTGCTGGTCTTGCCCTTATAGGTGCGCAGGGTAGTCGCCATCTCCACGGCGTCCAGCGTGCCGTCGTCGAGGTATTCCCTCTCGTCGGTCACGATCTTCAGAGGCACAGCAGCAAAATCAATGCCGTCCATCTGATACAGGCTGGCAGAAGAGTCCACAACGATTCGTTTCATCTCATCTATCTCCATTCCGGCGGATGTCCGCCGCATTTTTTACGTTCTGCGAGTCCACTATATCAGTTTTTTAAAAACCTGTCAAGCGATTTGTAAAATTGTTAACGTCGTTTTCATAAACGGTTGACCCCGACTCAAAAATGCGATATACTACCACCATGAATCAGGAAATGAAACGCCGTGTCACGGCCTGCGCCGCCGGGTTTTCCCTGCCGCGCTACCGGGAGCTGCCCTCCGTGGGGCTGTATCTCGACCAGACCGTGCAGCTCGTCAACAGCTGCTTCCGGGGCTTCCCCGGGGTGGAGCTCACCCCCTCCATGGTGAGCAACTACGTCAAGAAAGGAGTCATCTCCCACCCCGTCAAAAAGAAGTATTCCCGCGAACAGCTGGCTTCTCTCATCTATATCGTATTGTCTAAAAATGTCCTCTCGCTGGAAAACATCGACGCCCTGTTCCAGATGCAGCGGGCTCACTGCACCGCCGCCGAAGCCTACGACTACTTCTGCGACGAGGTGGAGAACTGCCTGCCCTACATTTTCGGTGCCAGCCGCACCATCTGTGACCTCGACCCGGATGCCGCCGACGAAAAGCGTCTGCTGCGCGGTACCATCGTCGCTGCCGTAAACAAGATGTACCTCGACTGCTGCTTCGTCGCCATGCGGCAGGAGGAAGCCCTCTGGCCGGGGATACTCGGCGACCTCGAATAAAAAGAAAAACGTCTGTACCTCCAAAACGAAGTACAGACGTTTTTGTTATGCTCTGATTTCAGGCATCCTGCAGCTCACCACGGCTTGCAGCCTTGAGGTAAGCGAAGATGAAGCCGTCGAGGTCGCCGTCCATGACAGCGTCCACGTTGCCGGTCTCATAGTTGGTGCGGTGGTCCTTGACCATCGTTAGGGCATAAAGACGTAGGAGCGGATCTGGTGGCCCCATGCGATCTCGTTCTGGACGCCCTTGATGTCGTCGATCTTATCCATGTGCTGCTGCTTGGCGATCTGGTACAGCTTTGCCTTCAGCATTTCCATCGCGTAGTCGCGGTTCTGGAACTGGCTGCGCTGGGTCTGGCAGCTGACCACGATGCCGGTGGGCTTATGGATGAGTCGGACAGCGGAAGAAGTCTTGTTGATGTGCTGGCCGCCGGCACCGGAGGAGCGGTAGACCTGCATCTCGATGTCCTCGGGGCGGATGTCCACCTGGATGGTGTGTCCAGCTCGGGCATGACTTCCAGCGAAGCAAAGCTGGTCTGACGGCGGGCGTTGGCGTCAAAGGGAGAGACTCGCACCAGACGGTGGACGCCGTTCTCGCTCTTGAGCAGGCCGTAGGCGTTGGCACCCTTGACCATCATGGAAGCACTCTTCATGCCGGCCTCGTCGCCGTCCTGATAATCCAGGACCTCGACGGTCATGCCGTGAGCCTGCGCCCACTTGTTGTACATACGGTAGAGCATCTCGGCCCAGTCCTGTGCCTCGGTGCCGCCGGTGCCTGCGTGGAAGGTCAGGATGGCGTTACTGTGGTCGTACTCACCGTTCAGCATGGTCATCAGCTGCAGCTCGTCCACAGCCTTGCCCACGGCGTTGACGGCCTCTTCGGCCTCCGGCACCATCTCAGGGTCGTACTCCTCGTCCAGCATGACCAGCATGGTCTCTGCGTCATCGTACAGGCCCTGCAGCTTCTCGAAGCGGGTCAGCTTGCCCTTCAGGTCGCCCACCTCGTCGAAGACCTTCTTGCTCAGCTCAGCGTCGTCGTAGAAGCCGGGGCGGGACATGGTGTGCTCCAGCTCCTGCACGCGCTTGCGGGAAGCGTCGATGGCCAGCGCCTCCTCCAAGTCCTTTACAGCGGTGTGGTATTCAGACAGCTGTACTTTCAGTTCATCAGTGGTGATCATCGTTTTATTCCTCTCGTCTCAAAGAACAGGAGCAGCCTCTTCATCATCAGCCACGCACACGGGCAGGCCCGTCTTAGTACAACCTCTCAGTCTCGCTGACGCTCGACAGCTCCCCTAGTAGGGGAGCCTCTAGCGAAACCGTTCACTTTGCGGGGACTGCCAAAGCCTCCCCTACCAGGGGAGGTGGCACGCCGTAGGCGTGACGGAGAGGTTGTACGAAGGAAAGCCTGCCCGAGGACTCGGCCAATGACGGAGAGATTTACTCCTAAAAGATACAGTTTATACACAGATACTTCATTAGTATACCCAGAATCCATGATAAAGTAAAGAGGAAAAAATACCATTGTGCTGGAAATTTGAAGATTTTCGCCTTTTCTTTTCCGCATTTTAAGTGTATAATACTGGTAAACTACCATATTCATTGGAGGATGTTATGCCAAAATACTATGGCTGTCCGTGTGAGGGCTGCGGCAAGCCCCTCACACTTCAGGATGACATCGTGGTCTGCCCCGACTGCGGCGCGCCTTATCACCGCGTCTGCTACGAGAAGCTGGGCCAGTGCATCCACCGCCCTGCCCACGCCGCCGGCTACGAGTGGAAGTTCCCCTACGAGGAGAGCCAGCTCCGCACCTGTCCGTCCTGCGGCGAGCGCACCCTGCGGGACGAGGAAACGTGCCGCTGCTGCGGTGCTGTGCTGCCCCCCGAGGGGCAGGAGCCTCCTTCTTCCCGCGGCAGCGGTGAAGAGACTTTCGACTACTCCCAGATGTACCGTCAGTTCGGCACTTCCGCTGACCCGGAAAAGGAGTTTTTTGAGGACGCCTTCGGCAAAGAGGCCAAGATGGACGGCATCGCCCGTCAGGACTGGCTGGACTATATCGGCCCCGCCGCCCCCGCTTACCTCGCCGCTTACAGCCGGATGCAGCTCCAGAAGAGCAAAGTATCCATGAGCTTTTCGGCTCTGCTGTTCGGTCCCTTCTACTTCTTCTATCGCAAGGCGTGGAAGCCGGCCTTTGGCTTTCTGGCCGCTGAACTTCTGCTGGCAGCGCCCACCTTTATCGAGATGCTGCAGCTCTCCGGCAGCGCCCTCGCCCCGGCCATGAGCGCTTCAGCTCTGACGGTATTTGCCCGCGTCTGCTCTGTCCTCAGCTTCGTGCTGATGCTGGTGCGCGGTATGTACGGCAAGTGGCTCTACCGCAAGAGCGCCGCCGACCACATCCGCCGCATCCAGTCTGAGTTCCCCGATGCCCAGCAGCGTCAGGCCGTGCTCCGCGCCCAGGGCGGCGTCAGCTTCGGCGCGGTCTTTCTCTGTGTCCTGCTCCTGAGTGTCTGCGGCAGTGCGTTCACCCTGCTGCTCGGCCCGGATCTGCAGGCCATCCTCAACGCTTTCTATGGCTGATACACCCAGCCGTGAATCTATCGCAAGTCAAGAAATTAGTGCAACATCCAAACAGCATATTTGCGATATGCAATTCAACGCTGTTGCTGTTGCATTAAAAAGTTGAATTGCTATAAATGTGAAGGAGTTTGAACCATGAAAAAAGTCACCAAGGCAGTCATCCCCGCCGCTGGTCTTGGCACCCGCGTGCTGCCCGCCACCAAGGCGATGCCCAAAGGAATGCTCCCCCTCGTGGACAAACCCGCCATCCAGTATCTGGTGGAGGAGGCTGTCCGTTCCGGCATCACCGACATCCTTATCATCGTGAGCCGCAATCAGGACATCATCCAGGACCACTTTGACCGCAGCCCCGAGCTGGAAGCAAAACTTGCTGCTCCCGGCAAGGAGAAGATGCTGGAAGAGTGCCTCGGCATCTCCAATCTGGCCAACATCTTCTTCGTCCGCCAGCAGCAGACCCTCGGCCTCGGCCACGCTGTCAGCATGGCTAAGCCCTTCACCGGCGACGACCCCTTCGTGGTCATCTACGGTGACGACGTCATCTGGGGCGAGGACCCGGTCTGCGCTCAGCTCATCCGTGCCTACGAAGAGTTTGGCCGCCCGGCTGCCGGTGTGTCCGCCGTGCCTTGGGCCGACGTGAGCCGTTATTGCAGCCTCAAGACCACCCCCATCCACGACAACTACTTCTTTGTGGACGATATGATCGAGAAGCCCAAGAAGGGTCAGGAGTTCAGCAACTACTCCATTCTGGGCCGTGTGCTGCTGACCCCGGAGATCTATGACATCCTCGCCAGGACCAAGCCCGGTGCCGGCGGCGAGATCCAGCTGACCGACGCCATGGCCGAGTATGCCCGCAGCTACGGCGGTATGACGGCTGTGGAGTTCACCGGCAAGCACTACGACATGGGCAACAAGCTCAAAGTCGCTGAGGCACAGGTGGAGCTGGCCCTGCAGCACCCCGAGATCGGCGAGGCGTTCCGCGCCTACCTGAAAGAGTTCTGCAAGACGCTGTAAATAACCGCATAAAAAGCAACGCCCGGCATCTCATTGAGGTGTCGGGCGCTTTTTGCTATTTGGAGATGATACCTTGCGGAATGCCAAGGCCTCCCCTCGATAGGGGAGGTGGCATCGCGCAGCGATGACGGAGAGGTTTTGTCCCGCAGCGGCTCACGGTCAGGCTGTCCTTCGTACAACCTCTCAGTCTCGTCGCAAGCTCCTCGCCAGCTCCCCTAGTAGGGGAGCCTCTGGCGAAGAGGTCAACTCTCTAAAGCAAACCAAAAAAGCGCCCTCACCTTGTCATCGGTGAGGGCGCTTTGCTAATTGCTGATTATTTTGATTGGGTTGATTATCTCAGATTAGTCGCTGACGTAGGGCATCAGAGCAACGTGACGAGCACGCTTGATAGCCACGGTCAGTGCGCGCTGATGGAAAGCGCAGGTGCCGGTGACACGGCGGGGAATGATCTTTGCACGCTCAGAGACGTACTTACGCAGACGGGGAACGTCCTTGTAATCGATGGTGTCGATGCGATCGACACAGAAGCTGCAAACCTTCTTGCGGCCGCGACGCATGGGGCGTGCGGGGCGAGAGCCTTCGGTTCTTTCAAAAGCCATTGCTTATTACCTCCTGTTGGATTTTTACGGTTAAAACACCGGTTCGGGAATCAGAACGGCAGGTCATCGCTGTCGTCGATGACAGCGAAGTCATCTGCATTGCCGGCAGAATAGCTGGGAGCTGCCTCCACAGCAGCCGGACGGGCAGGAGCTGCGTTCTGGTAGGACGGAGCAGCATTCTGATAGCTGCTGCCGCCCTGATTGCTGCCATTCGATTTGGAGCCAGCAAAGTTGACGTTGTTTGCCACGACCTCCACAGCGGTGCGGTTGTTTCCGTTCTTGTCCTGATACTGGCGGGTCTGGAGACTGCCTTCGATGGCGATCAGACTGCCCTTCTGGAAATACTTGGAGACGAACTCTGCCTGCTGGCGCCATGCGACGATGTCGATGAAATCGGCCTGACGCTGCTCGCCCTGACGGGCAAAGTTGCGGTCACACGCAATACGGAAGCTGCACACATTGGTGCCGCTCTGGGTGGTGCGAAGCTCGGGATCCGCCACAAGACGGCCCATGATCGCTACAACATTCAACATAATACGGACTCCTTTTTCGTCACGAAAAGATTACTCCTCGTGGGCAACGATCAGGCTGCGCATAACGCCCTCAGTGATCTTGTACACACGGTCGAGCTCAGCGGGGAAGCTGGGGTCAGCAGTGAAGTTGATCACGGTGTAGACGCCTTCCTCCTCATCGTTGATGGGGTAGGCCAGACGGCGCTTGCCCCACTCATCGATGGAATCGATGGTACCGTTAGCCTCGATCAGGGACTTGAACTTACCGATGAGAGCGGAAGAAGCCTCCTCGTCGAGAGCAGCGCTGGTAATCAGCATGGTTTCGTACTTTGCCATTTTGTAGCACCTCCTTTTGGACTTAAGGGCCTCAAGAATATGAGGCCAAGGGTACACAGCCGGCGCGGCGTCGCGCGGACTGTGCGGCGTGTCTGTTCAGACAGCAACTTATTATAGCAAGCCCCGCAAAAAATGTCAAGCCCTCCCTCAGGATTTTTTTCGTATTTTTGAGCGCATGACAGCAAAATCCCCCTCATCATTCTTTTTATGTTTTTCCAGTATATCCGTCATATCTTTTTTATATGGCATCCTTAGCCATTTCCAAGCTGATTCTCCTTTGCATTCCAGCGAAAAGAGGACTATAATAAAGGGTGTTCTTCTCCCCTTCTGTCTTTGTGCGCGGCGCATGGCAGGGCTTATGGGGGAGCGAAACGACTGCTAACATTAAAGGAAGGATCGCCTATGTATTCCATTTTTCGGAATCTCGCCCTCATCCTCATCAGCGCCAAGTTCTTTGCGCTGCTCGCCCGCAAATGCCGGGCGCCGCAGGTGGTGGGCGAGATCATCGCAGGTCTTGTCATCGGTCCCTGTCTGCTGAATCTCGTGCAGCCCAGCGACTCCATCGCCATTTTTGCTGAGATAGGCGTCGTGCTGCTGATGTTCACCACCGGCCTCGGCACCAACCTGCAGGAGCTGATGCGGGCAGGCCCCATCGCCACCCTCATCGCCTGCGTGGGCGTGGCGGTGCCTCTGGCGGGCGGCACCCTGCTCTACAGCCTGTTCTATGGCTTTTCAGCGCTGGGCAGCCCGGAGTTTTATCGGGCGCTCTTCATTGGCACCATCATGACGGCCACCAGCGTCTCCATCACCGTGGCCACCCTGCAGGAACTGGGCAAGCTCAAGAGCTTCCTCGGCACCACCATCGTCAGCGCAGCCGTCATTGATGATGTCATCGGCATCGTGGTGCTCACCTGCGTGCTGGGTGCCAGCGGCGGCGCAGACACCAGCCTCGTCGATGTGCTGATGGACACCGTCCTCTTCTTCATCGCAGCCATCGTCATCGGCCTCATCATCCACAAGGCCATGCTCTGGCTGGACCATCGCAACCCCCACACCCAGCGCATCACCATCGTCAGCCTCGCTTTCTGCTTTGCCATGGCCTACATCGCGGAGCAGTATTTCGGCATCGCCGACATCACGGGCGCTTACATCGCGGGCATCGTGCTCTGCTCCCTTGAGGATGCGTCCTACATCGAGCGCCGGGTGGACATCAGCAGCTACACCCTCTTCGCCCCCGTCTTCTTCGCCAGCATCGGCCTCAAGACCGACATCAGCGGCCTCACCCCCACCATCCTGCTTTTCAGCGCCTGCTTCGTGATCGTCGCCCTGCTCACCAAGATCATCGGCTGCGGTCTGGCTGCGAAGCTCTGCCGCTTCAACTGGTCGGACTCCCTCAAGGTGGGCGTCGGCATGATGACCCGCGGCGAGGTGGCCCTCATCGTGGCCCAGAAGGGCCTCGGGGCCGGTGTGGTGGACCCCGTCTACTTCACCGCCGTCATCCTGCTTATCGTCGTGTCCTCTATCGTGACGCCGCTGGCACTGAAGGGGCTGTTTGCAAAAGCATAAGTCATCAGAAAGCCCCCTCTTCCGACTGGAAGAGGGGGCTTTCTGTTTATCTTACTGATTTTCTTCTAAAACTCAGACGACCTGAATGCGGCCTGCGCCGTACGGATTCTCATAGTTCAGCAGGTAGCCCGGATAGCTTGCCAGCGGGCTGTTGGCACTGCTCAGAACAGGCATATCGTTCACAGCGTCGAAGATCATGGCGTAAGTGGACATGACGAGGTAGTCCTCAGAGACATAGTCCTTGATGAGCTCTGCGCCGTCGAACATGGCGAAGCCATCGCCCAGATTGCGCAGGGTGTAATTCATGCCGGCCAGCGCATAGGTGCGGTTCAGGTCCAGCGGCTCGTAAGTGCCGGTCTTCTTGTTGTAGATGCGCACGTTCTGGACACGGGGCGTGCCGGTGGCGCTGCCCATCCAGACATTCTTGTCGTCGGTGAGGACGGTGTTGGGGATGTCGGTGTGGATCTCGTAGGTCGCACCGGCAACATGCAGGAAGCCGCCGTTCTCCTTGCCCTCCGGGCTGACGAAGCGGGCGCCGAACTCCAGAGCATCCTGGATCTGCTTTCCGGTAACAGACATCAGGCAGGCCACGTTGCCGAAGGGGCTGACCTGCTTGCAGGTCTTGAAGGTCCAGTACCCGGCGTCCTCGTCCGAGCGGATGCCGCCGCCGTTCCTGATGGCGATGCA
>ERZ859937.740-NODE-740-length-12228-cov-1.501766_pt1 | contig 12228 bp, 13 predicted proteins | sample MGYA00509985_ERZ859937 | MGnify/ENA primary metagenome ERZ859937 (study PRJEB30046, sample SAMN00715169) | human gut metagenome | study: EMG produced TPA metagenomics assembly of the A metagenome-wide association study of gut microbiota in type 2... | reverse complement strand
GTGCCGCGTCTCCGCATGGGCGGGGCAGGCACACCACACGAGGCAGAGGGAAAGCGTCAATATATATACGGTAACTACCGTTGTTTGCTTCATATCCGGAAGGTCCTTTCGACTTGTACCAGCAAAGATACGAATGTTTTTTAAGAATAATGGACTATTTCTTCTGTTTCTGTAACAAAGAATACGTTTTCTTAAATCATTGACACATCCCAACTTATCTTTCAGAGGATTTACCGAATATCCCTAAAGAACCGATTCTTCGTCCAGTATTCCAAAGTGGAGATCTATTTGTTCTTAACCTTCGGCAACACCGCATTCAGTACCATATATCCCAACATACCGGCAACAATCGTTCCCAGCAATACACCAAACTTCGCCTGGTTCAGCAGATCCGGATATTCTCCTGCAAAAGAAGGTTGGCAATAAATAAAGATACCGTAAAGCCAATACCCCCAACAAGGATACTCCGGCAACACTTCTCCAATTCATTCCCGGAGGCATTGAGGACAAACCACTCTTGACCGCCAGCCAGGTAAACAGAAAAATACCGATAAACTTGCCAAGAAGCAATCCTGCAGCCACCGCTATACTAACAGCTCCAACAACGCCACCGCCTCCACTGAACACCACACCGGCATTGGCAAAGGCAAACAGCGGCAGTATCACAAAGTTTACCGCACCATGCAAATTGTCTTCCAGGGATTGCAAAGGACTAATTACATGATCAGAAGCGCGCTCCACTTGTTTTAGAGTGGCAATCTGCTCATTGGTCAATATAATATTATCTGATTTGGTAACCGGAAAATCACCGATAATGTCGCGGATGCGTTTAATGTATTTCCCGGCATCCAAACGGGGACGGGCCGGTATTACAAAGGCCAGTATCACTCCGGAAATAGTGCTGTGAATGCCCGACTGAAGGAACAAATACCAAATAATTACCCCGATAAGCAGGAAGAATATCTTCTGTGTCATACCGAATTTCCCCATATAGTAAAGGAAGAAATAAAGGACAGCAGCTACAATAAGATATCCGTATGCCACTTCGGAACTATAGAAAATGGCAATAACCAGAATGCCGCCAATATCATCGACCACTGCAAATGCCGTCAGGAAAATTTTCAGACTCAAAGGCACCCGTTTACCCAGCAGACTGAGTACACCCAATGAAAAAGCAATATCCGTAGCCATCGGTATAGCCATACCGCGCGTTTCCGGAGTACCCTGAACGACCAAAAGTGAATAGACAATGACCGGCACCAGCATACCGCCACACGCCGCTACAAAAGGTAAAGAGGCTTTACGAAAGGAAGAAAGTTCACCCACCAGCAGTTCCCGCTTTATCTCCAACCCCACAGCCAGAAAGAAAACAGTCATCAGGCAGTCGTTTATAAACTCAATCATTTTCAACGGATGACCACCATGGGAGAACAAATTAAAGTCTCCGATACGCAGATGCAGTTCCTGCAAAAGAAAGCCCTGATACAACGGAGCCATCGGCGAATTAGCAATAACGGCCGCCAAATAGCCATCAAAAACAGCAAGATGCTCGCCGCTATATTCAGCGACGAGAAGTTTTTCACAGTACGTAAAATAATCATAAAGAAGTATATTTGATTTAAGATTTCATCCTTTCGACATCAATCCAGCTTCAAGACTGCCAGGAACGCTTTCTGAGGTACCTCCACATTACCAATCTGTTTCATACGCTTCTTACCTCTCTTCTGTTTCTCAAGCAATTTTCGTTTACGGCTCACGTCACCGCCATAACATTTAGCCGTAACGTCCTTGCGAACAGCCTTAATCGTTTCCCGGGAAATAATCTTGGCACCGATAGCAGCCTGAATGGCGATATCGAACTGCTGTCTCGGAATCAGGTCTTTCAACTTCTCGCACATCCGGCGTCCCAATTCGTAGGCATTGTCAAAGTGTGTCAAGGTAGAAAGAGCATCCACCGGCTCACCGTTCAGCAAAATATCCAGCTTCACCAGTTTGGAAGGACGAAAACCGTTGGGATGATAGTCAAAAGAGGCATATCCCTTAGAGATACTCTTCAATTTATCATAGAAATCGATAACTATTTCGCCAAGAGGCATGTCATAGTATATTTCTACACGGTTACCTGAAATATATTCCTGCTTCACCAGCTCGCCACGCTTGCCCAGACAAAGAGTCATGATAGGACCGATGTAATCAGTGGTGGTAATCACCGAAGCACGGATATAGGGCTCCTCAATACGGTCTATCATGGTAGGGTCGGGCATGCTGCCGGGGTTATGCACTTCGGTCATATTTCCCTGCTTGTCATAGATATTGTAGGAAACGTTGGGCACGGTGGTGATAACGTTCATGTCAAATTCACGGTCAAGGCGTTCCTGCACAATCTCCATATGGAGCAGCCCAAGGAAACCACAACGGAAACCAAAGCCCAAAGCCAATGAAGACTCAGGCTGGAAAGTCAGCGAAGCATCATTCAACTGCAACTTCTCCAAAGAAGAACGCAAGTCCTCAAAATCTTCTGCCTCGATGGGGTACACACCGGCAAAAACCATCGGCTTCACCTCCTCAAAACCGGCGATGGCCTCTTCGCAAGGACGGGCAATATGCGTAATCGTATCACCTACTTTCACTTCCTTAGAGGTTTTGATACCCGAGATGATATAGCCCACATCCCCCGTACGCAACTCCGGACGTGGCATCATTTCCATTTTGAGCACTCCGATTTCATCCGCATCATATTCCTTGCCTGTATTGAAGAATTTCACTTTATCCCCTTTACGAATCACACCGTTCACTATCTTGAAATATGCAATGATACCACGGAAAGAATTGAAGACAGAATCGAAAATCAACGCCTGCAACGGAGCTTCCTCGTCACCCTCCGGGTGAGGGATACGCTCAATGACCGCAGCCAGAATCTCTTCCACTCCCATGCCTGTTTTGCCAGAAGCACGGATAATTTCATCACGCTTGCAGCCCAACAGTTCGACGATCTCATCCTCCACTTCCTCGGGCATGGCGCTTGCCATGTCACATTTGTTGATGACGGGAATAATCTCCAAATCATGCTCAATCGCCATATAGAGGTTTGAAATGGTCTGCGCCTGCACTCCTTGCGAAGCATCTACAATAAGCAAGGCTCCTTCACAAGCGGCAATGGAACGTGACACCTCGTACGAGAAGTCCACGTGTCCCGGAGTGTCTATCAAGTTCAGAATATACTTTTCACCTTTATAGGTATACTCCATTTGTATGGCATGGCTCTTGATGGTGATACCTCTTTCCTTCTCAAGGTCCATGTCATCCAGCATCTGTCCGTTAGTTACTTGTATAGTATTGGTAAATTCCAGCAGACGGTCTGCCAAAGTTGATTTACCGTGGTCGATATGGGCAATAATGCAAAAATTTCGTATATTCTTCATTGTCAATAACTATCTATTAATTAGGTGCGCAAAGATAGTGAAAACAGAGCAAATAAAAAAAATGCGTTGATAACATATTCATGTACCAACGCATCTTTTTATAACATTCCAATCAATTCCTCGCTTAGTTCAGCTTTACAAACAATTCGCCTTCCACTTCAGAAGTAGAGACCTTGTCTTCTCTTAACAACCAGCCCAATCCCAGGAAGAAGTCCTTGTCGATCAGTTTAGTTGCTTTCTTGATTTGCTTGTGAGTCAAGCCATCTGTGCCATTCAGTGCAGTCCAAATCTGTCCTGCAACATTACCAGCTTTTTCTTTTAACATTTCTATTTGCTTTTAGTTAAACGTTATCCTCATCTCCAAAGATAGAGATGTCGGTGTTTTTATATCGCTGCAAAGATAGGTATATTTATGTTATACAACACGTTATTAGGCACTTTTTTTCTTACTAAGGGGTAAAAAAGTTCTTTTTTCTTACTTTGAGGACATTTTTTCCAGGTATTCGGTCCAAATTTGGGCAGCTACCTCTACCATCCTGGCACACGGGCGTTTAGCATAATACTGCTCGGTACGGGCTTCCGGAACGGACGAACCTTCCGGTTTTCTCAACCCCAACAATTCAGCACATATCAAAGAGCCGTTTCGTTTCTTGAACTCAGCAGCCAGCTCCTGCACATCGCGCTCCAAAAGCTCACGCGCAACACCGGTTGCCGCCGTACGCACCACAATTCCCATACCGGCAGGACGTACCCCCTCGCAAATAGTGTTCAGGCGCTCGCGCTCCTCCTTATCGGTAACTTACGCGAAATACCCACATAATCCGCCTGCGGCAGCAGTACAACATAGCGTCCGGGCAAGGTAATTTCGCGGTTAGCGGTAGGGCCTTTAGTACCGCGTGCATCCTTAGATATCTGCACTATCAGACTTTGGCCTTCTGTAACATTCTTTTTATTGCCCAGATACAGAAATGCATTTTGCTCCAGGCCGATATCAACAAAGGCAGCCTGAATGCCACGGACTACATTGCAGACCTTACCTTTAAATATGCTGCCTACAAGATGCTGCTCTTCCTTGCGCTCTACCAGATATTCCATCAATATTCCGTTTTCCAGCAACCCCATACGGGTTTCGTCTTCGTTGGCGCTTATAATTATTTTAGCTATCATCGCTACTCTCCGCTCTTAAATAATCATGATATTATATTGTAGCATAAATTACGCCTGCTGGCAAAAGCAACGGCATTTCTGTATGTTAAAAAGCCGTTAAAGCGCATCTAAGCAAAAGCTCTTAGAAAAACACCTCATTCTTGTTTCTGACATCCTTGAATGCAGCAAGCATGTTATCTGTTTTTTGCTGCAATGGTAGCGGAAGAATTCTTGCCTGCTTCGTACATGCATGAACGCAGGCCATGCAAAGAATGCATTTTGCTGCATCCGTAGCCATCTTGCCATCCATAATCGCAATAGCATCAGTCGGGCATATTTTAGCGCATGCTCCGCACGCAGTGCAGGATGGCAGCGAAAGCGGCGCTGCCGGCACCTTCATCTCCGGCTTATACGGGCGATTGCCTGGTACATGAATATTTTCTGCAGAAGTACTGTTCTTAACTGCCTCTGCAAATGCACGGATTTCTTTTATATCCTCAGCATCCGGTCTGCCGGCGCCAACCTCCGGCACAATAGAATGCTGCGCCACAAAGGCAGCGGAAGCTATTACCGTAAAGCCGCCTTGAATCAGAATGTCATTCATCTCCAGCAAAGCATCTTCATAGGCCCTGTTACCATAAACAGCAATAGTTACGGCCTGCTTCCCCTCACCGGCAAGCGTTTTTATTTTTTCACGCACGACAGAAGGAATTCGTCCGGCAAATACAGGTGCTGCAACAATAATCAGCTCGCCCTGCGGTTGCTTTGTCGGCGTTTGCTTATCTCCCAAATCATGCCATACTGCATCTTTGCCTACGGCAGCGGCAAAAATATCGCTTACCTTTTTTGTTCCTCCCGTGGGACTGAAATAATAAACCTCCATTTTATCTGACATTTTTGTCCTCCTTTGCTTTGTGCATACATATAATAATTTGTCTGCAGCTGCTTTATCAAACACTTTTCCTTTTTGCCAATCTTAATATTATTGTAAAGCAAAAAGCTGGATATGGCCAGCGGATAAATATGTACAAACGTAAAAATCCCTTAGCTATGAGTTTTCTACCCACAGCTAAGGGATTAATTTTTACTATTATAGTGTATCAGAAATTATTCGAACTCGCCAAGCGGAAATGCAATCTAAGCTTTTCTGTATAGACCGTTTGATTCCATTTGGCTTAATTTGATACCAATTATCCCAATCCTATGGGGTATCCGACTTTCTGCTATCAAAAAGCTATCAGGGGTTGCTATCAATAGTTGGTTTCGACATTTATATGGGCGATTTAGTAAAAATCATAGCATATATCCACTTGCTTATCGGGAGGCATGATTATCCTAGCAGATACTCACATACAGCTGCAATTCCGGCGTTTTTTATTGTTCTAGCTCGCACATCTGCTATATATTTTGCTTGTTTTAACTTTTCTTCTGGTGCGGAAATTAAATCTCCAATGGTATCAATCGAAATCTCATGCATCTTCTGCTTTTGCCAATCTGTTAGCTCAAGCAAATCTATTGATTTATCCAACTGCTCCTTAAGCGCATCTGTTTCGCTTCCAACGATCTTACCCTGAACCCCTTGATATACAGGATAATTTGCACCATATTCGCTCATTCTTCTAATATCTGATGCTTTGATTATTTTCATGCCTGTTGCTGAAGGAGTTGCTTCAGATGCCAGTAAACACCCTAGATTTACCATGTATCGTGTTCCAATCTCACTGCGGGTTGCACGTATTCCAGCAGCGTCTTCATAAATCAGACCAGAATACTCAAGTATTCTCAGAGCCTCTTTAACCTCTTGAGGAGCATTATTATGAATCCAGAAATATGCTGTTGTTCCTTTACCATTACTATTTTCGAGGAAATCATCATTTTTTCTCTTTAATTCTGGAAGTACAGTAGTTTCAAGAAAGTCACGTCCCCATGAAATGAAATCCTTGTACCCGGGATATCTGTCTGCTAATTTGGTATGCTCTGCCCAAAGCTTTTCACGATAGTAATCTCTAAAGACTTGATTGACTGACTTTGCATCGATTCTTTCGGCCATAGAAACGCTTGTTAAAAGATATCGGGGATTTCCTGATGCTGCATACGCAAGCAAAGTGAAATTCTCTCCATGTCTTGAAAGATTAGTGGCTAAACTGCTATCACGGATCTGCTTTAATACCATCTGCTTCATGATAGACACATAGTCTGAATCATTTACATTTCTAACTAAAGATACCTTGACAGCATCATGTATTGGCTCAAATGTTTCCCCATAAACGGTTACACCAGGATATACTGCTGCATTACATTTGATATAGGGTGATCTTAAATCTCTAAATAATGTGAAGAACTCTCTTTGCTGCTGTGGTAAAAAAACATGTGCGGCTTCATCGATAAATAGGACGATACGTGAAATATCCAGTTCACCGCATAAATCTTCTACTGTATTTAGAAAATCATCCAAAGACGGGATTTTAGTAACATCGATCAATTCTCCTGGTGTTTTCCAAGACTCCTCAAAGGCTTTTGCAATATCGTCAATTTTGCTCGATTCAGTCGAACTTTCACCCGCCAATAATGATAATCCGCCAGATATAGGGGATAGTTTCCCTGTTTTCTTTAACGCTCTAAGAACTTCGGAACAAATTCGACTGAGCATCCAGCTCTGAAACTGTTCGGGATTTGACGTTTTCAATAGCGAAGCTTTTCTGAACGTTAAAAATACCGGTAAAATTTTTCTCTCAGAGAATTCCTGAAGCATCTGAATTTCGCTCATTTTGAATAGAAATGATTTTCCAACACCTCTACTTCCAATTAACAAAACCGGAGAGGGGGCTTTAAGCTTATCAATAATACTTTGCTCATAATCAGATGCTACATACAATTCTGCTATTTGACGGTTAGTTAATTCTTCAGTTCTAAAAACTAAATCACTCATATTAGTTTACTCCTTCAGGCGAAAGCAATAGTTGAATTTCTGATAATGTTCCCAAGTTATCTGAAATAATTGGCTCAAGTGCAGCAATTGTCTCAGGTATATTAAATATATGTCTAAATCTAATAAATAAAGCCACGCAAATTAGATATTGAATATTTGAAAAATATTCTACATACTGTTCAAAAGCATTTTCGTCGAATAGGAGATTATCGGGCAGTGAACTTAGCTTCTCAAAATTACCATGTACATACTCTGAGCATTCTCTGTATACATTTTTGGCAATTGTAAGGAATTCTACACTTCGTACCTCATCTAAGCTCTCGGCATATACACTAATAAACTGTTTCCCAAATATACCATTCTGATCATCTACAATTTGTGACCACGACATATCATACCGTCCGGTTTGCCAGAGTCTATATTTATAATCATTAGTTGATAGCAATATGGCAAACAGCATATGTTCAAAAAACTGACGCAGAGTTGTTATTGCTTCCTTATAAAATCCTTGAGCGCACATATAAATTGAGTTTATACATTCGGTTTGCGCTTCTTTGACTAAAATATAGTCTTTCACATTATCACAATAAGATACCCACTTATGGAGATCATCAGCAAAAGCGATGCATTTGCTAAGTGCATCAAGTTTTCCTGAAGTATTAAGCAAATCTATGTTCTCTTTTGCTCTTTCACAAATTTTCTGCAAGGTTTCGTAATTTGTCATTTCAATCTCTTTCTTTTTATCAATAACTTGGTGGACATTTTGCAATAAACAACTGTCATATTATTCATCTCGATCCTAAAAAACGATCTCCGTTCAAATGAATCATGTGATCTGGCATATCGGCAATCCAGACCTCTGTTTCCCATGCAAGGGATTCTGAGAACTGCTTGAATGTCTTGAAATCCAGGAATGCCGTAACATATATTTTCCCGGCCGTAACGCCAGTCGTCATTTCCTCGATTTCTTTGATGCGCTTAGGCTCCATCGGTCCAACGGATGTAACCGATTCGATAAAGTATAGCCAATCCTTGTCTTCAGAGTAGAGGACAACGTCAGGCATCTTGTCGTACAACGTTATTTCAAAGCCCAAAGCACGGAGCTTGTCCACATTTTTAACCAAGTCTTTCTCTGTGGTATCCCCAACATACAGGCACTCGGAGTTGGGCGCGAAACGGGGCGCAAATTCCTCGATAATTGCTTTTTGCAGTTGGTTGTGCTTGCCCGGCGAAAATGTGAAGTCTTCACCATTGATTTTTACAGGCATTTTTCTCATTGTCCGTTTAGAGGCATAGAGATCAACAAGTGAGTCGTGATTTTCCATAAAACACGCCAAACTTCTCTCCCAGTCTGCCGTGCCAAAGCTCTGAATCAAGTGCAGCATCTCATCCGTTAAGCGATACCGATAGTTTGGACTGTTGGTTGCCTTTCCGTTATCCTCAATGAACGCTGCATTTCTAAGCTGCATTTCTAAAGTGGTGCATGGCTTGTTTGCGGAAGGTTTCACGGCTATTCTCTGCATAGGTTGTTCCGTAATTGCTGTTTGCGAAAGCAATAACATCGTGAATCCAAATCCAATTATTTGTGGCAGAACCCCATGCCTCTGCTTCTGTCAAATTAGCCATTGCAAGCAGTACACAGCAACACATACCGTTTTGCTGTTTCGCTGGAACTTTCAACGAACTCAGAATTTCTTTTGCTTCCTCTAATTTACTCATATATAGCTCCTCAAAATATTGTCACAAGTTGCTTCCGACATATCTCTAACACGGATCAACTCTTTTCCCATCGCTTCAATCGTATTCATAGGGGGAACTGGCATGGAATTTATCTCGGTGGAGTTCACCTGTGTAGATCCGTTCAAGATGCGATAGTAGCTGTCATACAGCGTAGAATTGAATATCACATAGAGTCCATAGACAACACACTCTGACAGCTCACGGAGTCCACTGATAAAATTGATTTTATTCTGTGTACTGATCTCCGTATATTCAGGATGCTTTCTGGCTAAGTACACACCACACTGCAGGCGGCGGTGTTCCTCTTTTGCTGTAAAACGCTTCACGAACAAGTAGTTGGTGTTCTCCTGTAAAAGTCCGCGCTGTTCAGTAACGATGTACTCATGTTCCTTTCCAGCAGGAAATACTACCTTTCCATCCTGAATGTGCTGCGAATAAAACAGCGGAACGGCATCGTCTTCTGCTGAATCACGCAATGCTGCACGATTCCGGAAATCAACCGTTAACCCTGTTTTCATTTTTAACCCAATGTCAGGAAGGGTATCTGTCCATCGGTTCAGTTCATTCAGAGTTTGAACTTCCTCGTGTTCGTCACCAGATAGACGTAGGACTCATCACCATTTACTACTGTAGAATAAGGAGCTTCAAAAACAGTTCGATTAGAGAAGTCGGCATTACTCTGTGTAGTCGTAATAGTAATTTTATTTGGCTTACTTTGCGTCTTCTTTGCTTTAATGATGATAGTTTCCTGTAAAACGCTTTCTTTCTCAAACACTTTATCCCTGCTGACAAATAGATGGATATGTTCTAAGGCGCCTTCTTCAAAGAAACGTTTGCGGAATTGCTTAAAGTATGCACCGGATGTCCATGAGCGAGGGATGATCTACACCATCTCTCCGCCCGCCTTGAGATTGAACATGCTCATAGCCGCAAACAAAAAGTATAGGTTAGGCGCACCATAACATACATCTGGCATTGCGGTGGCCTCTGGCGCATCTTTCGCAATTTTCATATAAGGCGGATTGCCAATAACCATATCGAACTTATCTGCATCCGGATTTGCCCCCAGCATGCTATTATAATCAAGCATTTGACTAAGGATATAGTTATCAGTTACAATTTTAAAAGAAACGTTTTTCGTTGCATGGCTGCACGCCCACTCCAAATTTGAACGCAACAAGTCCACAATGTTGGTATCATTTTCGTAGCAGACCAACTCTATGGTGTCAATCTCAGCATTTGACTCCAGCCGTTCAAGGAGTGCAACCGAAAGAATTCCTGAGCCAGCACCCGGATCGAGGATGCTGAGAGAAGTGCGACCTTCGGGAATCGAAAAAAGCCCTGCCATAAATACGGCAGTTTCTTTGCTTGTGAAAAACTGCCCATATTTCTTTCTTTTAGACTTTGGCATGCGGTCAATGTACTCGACCGTAGCCGTGCAAACATGGTCAATCATTTTCATCACTTATAAACTCCACTATGTCGCCAATGCCGCAATCTAATGCAACGCAAATCTTATACAAACTCTCCATTGATATAGCTTCGTTTTTTCCCATCTTGGCAAGCACGTTGAAGCTGATACCGGAGGCATCTTTCAAATCCGTCCGGTTCATTTTCTTATCAATCAGCAGCTTCCAAAGCTTATCGTAGGAAATAGGCATTGCAATTCTCCGTTCCAAATTTAGATTGATTATATTATAGCACAAAAAGACGATGTTCGCAAGATAATCTCCTCAGAATGTGAGATGTTCTCTGCAAAGAAAAAGCCGCTCGCAGGAGCATCCAAACTCCTGCGGGCGGTTGTGCCTGATATGGTTTACACTCGTCCTTTCAGTCCATTCTTCTTGGCAAGCTCGCTTGCTGCCTGTCGGCGCTCATTTGATACGGCGCGGTCAGACGGACAGCAAAGCGTTTGCGGTCGATCTCGAAGGTCAGCCCGCCCTGTTCATCATCGTCGGTTGCCTACACAGATCGGGATGTTTTGCTGCATACTGTGCCAGCCGCTTTTTGAGCGCGGTATTGTGCGTTTGAATTTCAACGGTTTTGCTGGTTCGTCAAAATAGATGCAGGTCGTTTTCTGCCGCTTGGTCAGTCCAGTTTTCATTATGCCTCCATTTCTGCCTGTTCTGCAAAAACAGGCACATTTTCAAAATTTTTTGTCAGCTCTACATCTGCAAAAACAGGTTGATTTTTGCATGGGGAGCGTCCAAATGATACGCGGCTCGATCTGGACGCTCCCATTCGGTAAAATCTGTTTTCCTCAGCTCAACACGGCATCAGCGGGCATCGTCACGCAATGCTCTTTTTCTCTGTGTGGACGGAAGAAATGCCAAAGGTTATTGCGCTGAATTACGTCTTCATAGTGTTGAACTTTCCGCGAAGCTCTGCGTTTTCGCGTTCCAGATCCGATGTGCGGAGCTTGCTGCGAACAGATTTGTACTCGAAAAGCTCCTGCTTCAAAGCGGCGATCTCTGCCTTAAGCTTTGCAATCAACCTGTTTGCTGCATCCAAAGCCTTTTGCAGTTTGGATTCCTTTTTCTCGGCTGTAATGTACTTCTTTGCAAGCGTGGACAGGCGTTCAAAATCCTCACACTCCACGGCAACCTTGGTAGAGAAGGGAATGGACTTCGCTTCAATCTTTTCAATGGCTGCCACATCGACCTGCTGATTCTGAATTTTTTCGATCTGTTTTCCGAGCGCGTTACCTGCTGCTCCTGCTGTCGGTTCTGCTCCGTGAGTTCTGCCAGCCGTGCCTGCTCCCGTTCTTCCTTGGTCGGTGCCGTCTTATACCGGGAATAGAGCTGCCGGTTCAGCATGGCGTCGAGCTTCTGCTCCAAGCCCTGACGGATTTCTTCTTCGTAGTCATCCTCACCCCGCAGATGGTACATGGCGAGGTCGATGAACAAATCGTAGGGGATTTGTATGGTCTTCATTCTGCTTCGCTCCTTTCCGGACGGACGCAACGATTGCGACGGCTGTTTTGGCGGTATC
>ERZ859937.737-NODE-737-length-12248-cov-1.712294_pt1 | contig 12248 bp, 13 predicted proteins | sample MGYA00509985_ERZ859937 | MGnify/ENA primary metagenome ERZ859937 (study PRJEB30046, sample SAMN00715169) | human gut metagenome | study: EMG produced TPA metagenomics assembly of the A metagenome-wide association study of gut microbiota in type 2... | reverse complement strand
ATCGTGCAGCCGCTGCTATTTTTACCTGTGAATTGTTTCGTTAGTTATCAATTAACCAAGAACAACCTCAACCTTGTGAGCCTTGCCATCACCAGCAACAGGGATTACATTTCCGTCGATTGCCTTGCCATCAACAGTCATGCTCTTAACACCCTTGCATACGTGATCTGGGTTCTTAACCTCGATATCATATGTGTCGCCACGGAACTGACGGGAAGCCTTCAAACCATCCCAAGCAGAAGGGATAGAAGGATCAATCTTCAAACCGTCGAAGTCAGGCTGTACACCAAGGATGTACTGGGAGATAGCTACCATGTTCCAAGCAGCAGTACCTGTCAGCCATGAGTTCTTACCCTGACCGAAGTTCTTACCTGTCTGACCGATATCAGAACCAGCATCCTTACCACCGATCATCTGTCCATATACATATGGCTCAGTCTTGTGGATATCAGATGTCTCTTCTGTGAATGCAGGAGCGATCTCTGAGTAATACTTGAATGCCTGATCACCCTGACCAGCGTAAGCTGCTGCACAGATGATCCATGCATTGTTGTGTGTGAAGATACCAGCGTTCTCCTTGTATCCGCCCGGATATGTAGAGATCTCGCCGTACTGGATGTAGTACTTTGTATAAGCAGGGTTGTTCAGTACAAGACCATGCTTTGTATTCAGTCTCTCATCGATGGCTGCAAGTGTCTTCATATCACAGCCCTGATCCTTACCGATCTCAGACATGATTGCGAAGCCCTGTGGCTCGATGAATATCTTACCTTCTTCACATTCCTTAGAACCCATCTTCTCGCCGTTTGCATCGTATGCGCGGATGAACCAGTCGCCATCCCAAGCGGATTCCATGATATTTGCTTTCATCTTATCGATCTCAGCCTGAGCAGCTGTTGCCTCGTCATCCTTACCGAGGTGCTTCAGGATAGATACATAGTTTGGACCTGCATAGGTAAAGAGTGTAGCAACCATAACAGACTCAGCAACCTTAGAGTAACCGCCTTCAGCAGCGAACTTAGGGTTTGTATATGTCTGGAAGCTCTCACCTGGTGTGTCAGAGTAGCATGACAGGTTGATACAGTCATTCCAGTCTGCACGCATTGCAAGTGGAAGTCCGTGAGGTCCAAGGTTATTTACGATCTTGTAGAAGGAAACCTTCAAGTGATCAAGCATTGGCTTTGCCTTAGACTCGTCATTATCATAAGGAACCATCTCATCGAGGATACCCCAGTCGCCTGTCTCCTTGATGTAAGCGGAAACAGAAAGGATCATCCACAATGGATCATCGGAGAAGTCACCACCGATATCGGAGTTACCCTTCTTGGTCAGTGGCTGATACTGATGGTAGCAACCGCCATCCTCAAGCTGAGTAGAAGCGATATCAATAATTCTCTCTCTTGCACGGTCTGGAATCTGGTGAACGAAACCGAGGATATCCTGGTTTGAATCACGGAATCCCATACCACGACCGATACCTGATTCGAAATAGGAAGCAGAACGTGAAAGGTTGAATGTAACCATACACTGATACTGATTCCAGATATTAACCATACGGTTAACCTTGTCATCTGGTGTGTCAACATTTAAGATGCCAAGGAGATTATCCCAAGTAGCCTTCAGCTCTGCAAGACCAGCAGCAACCTTCTCAGGTGTGTTGTACTTGTCCATCATAGCAAGAGCCTTTACCTTATTAATAGTCTTACCATCTGCTTCGAACTTCTCCTCAACTGGCATCTCTACATAACCAAGGATGAAGATGAGTGTCTTAGACTCGCCCGGAGCAAGTGTGATCTCTTTATAATGAGAAGCGATGGGTGACCAGCCATCTGCAAAGGAGTTGTTAGCCTTACCAGCTTCAACTGCCTGTGGATTGTGGAAACCATTGTACAAACCGATGAATGCATCACGGTCTGTATCGTAACCATCGATGGTGTCATTTACAGAATAGAATGCGTAATGATCACGTCTGTCTCTGTACTCAGTCTTGTGGTAGATGGTAGAATCCTTTACCTCTACACGACCAGTACTGAAGTTTCTCTGGAAGTTTGTGCAGTCGTCCTGTGCATCCCACAGACACCACTCAGCAAATGAGAAGAAGGAGAATGTCTTAGCTTTGTTGCTCTCATTTGTCAAAACTACCTGCTGTACTTCTCCGTCGTAATTCTGTGGTACGAAGAATGTTACTTCAGCCTTCAGGTCGTTCTTCTTACCTGTGATCACTGTGTAACCCATACCATGACGGCACTCGTAAGCATCCAGCTCTGTCTTCACTGGAGACCAGCCTGGATTCCAGATGGTGCCATTCTCGTTAATATAGAAGTAACGGCCACCCATATCAATAGGTACGTTGTTGTAACGGTAACGAGTGATTCTTCTAAGACGAGCGTCTTTGTAGAAGGAATATCCTCCTGCTGTGTTTGAAATCAAGGAGAAGAATCCCTGTGTGCCTAAGTAGTTGATCCATGGATATGGAGTTCTAGGCGTTGTAATGACGTACTCACGATTTGCGTCATCAAAGTAACCAAATTTCATGTATAATACCTTCCTTTCATAAAACACTGCCCTCATTATATAATAAAAATAGTCAAAGCACAACAAAAATTCTCGCATTCAGGCAACAAATTGCACAAACGAAAAATGCAGAAAGTATGCCAGAAAACTCCCTATTTACAAGGACGAATACCAATTATGACAGATTAAGTGTCAATTTTGCAAGGTCTATTGCAATTCACAAATTGCTATACTATATTTTTGGAGATGAATGGTAACAAAAGATAAAATTTCCGGGCGTGGCGTCCGGTGACAGGGAGAAATGGGAAACATGGGAGAGAAAAAGTTCAAAATTCAGCACTGGCATATTGTCGCAGTGATGCTTATGGTGTACGATACAATTGTAGTTAATTTTGCGTATGCGGTTGCATTGTGGTTGCGGTTTGACTGCCGGTTCTCAGCAATTGATATCAAATATCTGGAAGCGTGGATCGCATATATACCGGTTCGAACGGTTATCACGCTGACAGTCTTCTGGCTCACAAGTATGTACAAACGAATATGGCGGTTCCTTGGCATCCGTGAATTACTGCCAATGACGAACGCGACATTGATCGCAGGACTGATCAACCTGTGTGGAATCACGATCTTCCTGCAGCGTATGCCGATTTCCTACTATATATTAGGATTTGTTCTGGAATATGTATGTGAGATCGGACTGCGGTATTCGTATCGTATCTTTGTCACAGAACGAAACCGGGCACATGGCAAGCAGGTGGACAATGTCATGGTTATTGGAGCCGGTGCGGCAGGACAGACGCTGATGCGGGAAATCCAGCGGTCATCCAAGCTCAACAACATGCTTGTGAAATGTTTTATTGATGACAATAAGAACAAGAATGGACGTTTTATTGAGGGTGTTCCGGTAGCAGGAACAAGAGACGATATATTTGCTGCATAAGATCGATCAAATCATCTTTGCTATTCCAACGGCAACAAAGGATGAGCGTCGGGAGATACTTAATATATGTAACGAGACGGATTGTGTTGTGAAGACCGTGCCAGGTATCTACCAGATTGTGGATGGTGATGTGAAGCTGAGTAAGCTCCGGCCGATCTCTATGGAAGATCTGCTCGGAAGAGAACCGATCAAGATAGATCTTGCTAGTATAACCGGCTATATCGAGGGCAAACGTGTGCTGGTAACCGGTGGAGGCGGCTCGATCGGAAGTGAGCTTTGCAGACAGATCGCGGCAAGCCGGCCGGAACGACTTATCATCTTTGATGTATATGAGAACAATGCATACGAGATTGAACAGGAATTACGACATAACTTCCCGAAACTGAATCTGACTGTACTGATTGGATCGGTACGTGACAGCTGCAGAATCGAGCGTGTGTTTGAAGAGTATAAACCGCAGATCGTCTACCATGCGGCGGCACACAAGCATGTGCCACTCATGGAGGGAAGTCCTTGCGAGGCGATCAAAAACAACGTATTTGGCACTTATAAAACCGCACTTGCGGCAATCCGAAATCACTGCGACCGTTTTGTGCTGATCAGTACAGATAAAGCAGTCAATCCGACAAATGTCATGGGTGCGAGCAAGCGTATGTGTGAGAAGATCAATCATCACATAAGTCCGATTCAGGATGAATATATTGGGAAGTATCTGGCAGAGAAAACGTTAAATCTGACAGCTACATTGGATGCAGAGGAGGCTTATGCGGGGGCAGATTTTGTTGTGATTGCGGCACCGACGAATTATGACAGTCAGAAGAATTTCTTCGATACATCTGCAGTAGAATCGGTCATTGAATTGGTAATGAAGTATAATCCATCTGCAATTATGGTAATTAAGTCCACAATTCCGGTGGGATATACGAAATCCATCCGGAAGAAATATTGTTGTGAAAACATTATTTTCAGTCCGGAATTTCTGCGGGAATCAAAGGCGTTGTATGATAATTTATACCCAAGCCGTATCATTGTTGGAACGGATATGGATGATGAGAGACTGGTTGCGGCGGCACATACATATGCGGGGCTGTTGCAGGAAGGCGCAATCAAGGAGAATATTGACACGCTGATCATGGGGTATACGGAAGCAGAGGCGGTCAAGCTTTTTGCAAATACATATCTGGCACTGCGTGTATCGTATTTCAACGAGCTCGACACATATGCGGAGATGAAGGGCTTTGATACGCAGCAGATCATCAATGGTGTGTGTTTGGATCCGCGAATCGGCACACATTACAATAACCCAAGTTTTGGTTATGGAGGATATTGCCTGCCGAAGGACACAAAGCAGTTGTTGGCGAACTATCAGGATGTGCCGGAGAACCTGATTGAAGCGATTGTGGAATCAAACCGGACGAGGAAGGATTATATTGCGGATCGAGTGCTGGAGATTGCTGGAGCGTATGGACCGAATGAAGACTACGATGCTTCGAAGGAAAAGGAAGTTGTCGTTGGTGTGTACCGCTTGACGATGAAAAGTAATTCGGATAATTTCCGGCAGAGTTCCATCTAGGGAGTCATGAAGCGGATCAAGGCGAAAGGCGCAACCGTGATCGTGTATGAGCCGACTTTGGAGGATGGTAGCACATTCTTTGGCGGCAGAGTTGTGAATGATCTGGCGCAGTTCAATGATCTGTGCAGGCGATCATTGCGAACCGGTATGATGCTTGTCTGGATGATGTGGCGGACAAGGTGTATACGAGAGATATATTTAGGAGAGATTAGGGATGGGAGACCGTCGGGAGCGTAGTGCTTTCGGCGGTTTTTTTACGTTTTTAAAATTTATTTTCGCCTGTACCCCGCATTCTTGCGTGCTTTTCCTAAATGTTCCAAACTTACGCTTTACAATGTATTTTCACCTGTGATATGGTTTTTGTGTCGACAAGGTTGGATGGATGAACCATCACCCCGGGGCAATACAGGAGGAGTGTATGGCGAAGATGGAGTTGAACAGGCAGGAAGAGTATCTGAATCGGATTGACAGACTGAAGCTGATGGATGATGACTTCTTTTCCGAGGCGCTGGATGGAAAGGTTGAAGCGGTAGAATTTATTTTGCAGGTGGTGCTGGAAAAAATTGTAGATTTGTGTAGAATAATGGTTATAAGACATGTGTGGGAGCATGACTTATAGGGGTGAGGGGAATTCTATATAGTTATCGTTCTTATTGCAAATTCTTTTTTCTAGAAAAAATGTCGATAGTTGAGAACCTCTGAAAAATTCCCATGTACGAAAGTGAGACAAAATTCGCATTTAAAATTGTGATGATGATTTGTCTGTCGTATGCAGCACAGTAGTTGTTACTTTTGTTTGATACACGGCGGGAATAGTAGAGCTGAATAGTTTTGAAGATTATACAAGGGGGATAAAATGACTTTATTTTTGATTGGAAATGGTTTTGATTTAATTGTGGTATGAATACGAGATTCTCGGATGGTTAATTCAGATTCGAAATCTCCTATTATTGAGGCATTCAAAAGAGAAATATCATTGGATATAGATCGTTGGGGTGATTTCGAGATGGAGATGTGTGATTATGCGCAATCCCTAAAAACGGAAAAAGAGTTTGTTGAATGTGTCAGGGATTTTTCTGTATATATGAGAGAATATCTAGATAGAGAACAGAAACTTTTTTTCAAAAGGATAAATGATGAAGCAAAAGAAAAAATAATTCATGATGAGATGGTGGATTCGTTTTCTGGGTTTTACAAAGGAATATCTCATAATGTGAATTCTACAATGAGTATAAGAGATGCAGGGCTGCGTAGAAATATCCAGGCGATTTCGTTTAATTACACAGAGGTTTTTGATATGCTATGGAGAAAGCGTTTGATCAATATTCATATCGGGCACCTCAGATAATCCATATTCATGGTAAATTAGGGGATGATCCAACGTTAGGAATTGACAATGAAAATCAATGGAAAGCAGCATATCCTCTATCAAGAAATGGAAAAAGAGCGTTTGTTAAACCTTTTTTTAATGAAGAATATGACAGGATGCGGGTTGTTGAGGCGGTGAATATAATCAATTCTGCGGATACGATTTGTACATATGGTTTGGCGCTGGGAGAGTCGGATTTAACATGGAGAAATGTGTTGATTGATTGGCTTCAGAGAAACACGAAAAATCATTTATTTGTTTATAGATATGGGATATCTCAGAAAACTTATTTATTAGGAAATGTGGAGAAATGTATTCTTTGTCACAGGATAGTTTGTTAACGCAGGCAAATCTTGTTATGGTAAAGTGTGAGGAGGCGAGTAGAGAAAGTTTATCAAATTGAATATAAAATAAAGTTTTGAATATAATAAATATAAAAAACTGTTGAAAATATTACTTATAAGTTATATTATAACAATACGAAGGAGGAGACTTGGGGTGTGGAATTAGAACAATTACTTATTGAAGAATTAGAAGAGACAATTTCAAGTGTAAAGAAAGAGTTTCGAAAAGCAGTTGATGAGGCGTGGAGGGAAAATGCGCCTTGGCAGAGATATCAGAAAAAGTTGATTGCAGATCTGGCAGTTTTAGAACAGGAAAAAGATCGAGCGATTGATTTGCCGCAATTTGAAAAGTTAACGGGATTTGACAAACTATATAGTATTAGACATCCAGAATCCAGGAAAAATGTAAGAGTACTTTATACGATTGAAGATGACACCATAATACTGCTTACTGCCTTTTTAGAGAAAAATGCTGGAGATTATCAAAGAGCAATTGAAATTGCTCAAAAGAGGCTAAAGTGGTTGTTTAGTTAATTTAAAAGGATTATAGATGGAGGATATGAAAATGGGAATTGCAGAAAAGATTGCAAATGCAAAGAAGTCAAATTGGGTTTCAGAAGGTATTTCTAAGTCTGAAGTAAAAACGATTGTTGAGTTAGCAAAGAGTTCTGCGCAGATTGAAAGATGCAGACTTGACATGGGCATGACACAACAAAAGTTTGCTGAATATATGGGCGTAACGCAGGCGATGGTTTCTAAGTGGGAAAGTAGGGAATATAATTTCACGATAAGAACATTAAATGAAATTTGTCAAAAGACAAACTTGAAATTATTTGTTAGTTTGGATAAACCATGTGTAAAATCTGATTATAATATTGTGGAATGGGAGAGCGAAAAGGTAGGAAAGAAAAGACGGGATAATGGTTATTTACGACTTGTATATGATAAGGGGGCGATTGCATAATGGAGTTAAATCGAATTGCAACAGGAATAAAGTTAGTTGGTACAACGATTAAAGAGATTTCTGTTGAAAATAACATAGTGAATGTTCAAAAAGAGGCAAAAAGAAGTTTTGGTCTTAATATTAATGAGCCTAGTTTTGAAAATATTGACGAAGGCCTTTTTTCGCAAATGGCTATAGATTTTGAAGTAGAGATAGAGCAGACAGAAGATCGAAATTTTAAATTAGAACTATCTTTAGAAGGAGCATTCCTATCAGAAAAAAATACTGAGGAAGAAGATTTTAAACAGCTTGTAATCATAAATGGAGCTGCAGCTCTGATTAGCATTGCAAGAGGAAAAATAGAATCGATAACATCTAATATTTTTGACAGCGGAAAAGTTGTTATTCCGTTTGTAAACGTAATTGATTACTATAAAGGTTTGTCAGAATAATATTTGACTAAGTTATAGATCAAGACACATCAAATTAAAACAGTAACGCAAAATACCGTGTGGATTCCCCAATCCACACGGTATTTCTATATAAAACACACATCTGAGCTGCTTCCGAACATCAGCAACTCATCCTCTCCCCAAGATGTCCAAAGGTGTTTGCTTTGAACACATTTATCGTAACATAAGTGGAAGAAAAAACAAGGGGGGTGGCACAATTGACGCGCAGGAGAGCATACTTTTTCACTTTCGTGCATTTTCTGCTATATTTCATGCAGAATCGTCAAGTCCGGTTTTGTAATTTTGATAAAAAATACAGGTTATATCTGAGGATAAAAACTTGTGCTATACTACACAAGGAAAGGGGAAACATATGGATCTCAATCAGATATTTATAAAATATTATCCAGAGTGGACCGCGTTTGAAGCGGTTGTATTTTTCTCGGTTTTGATAGGAGTAACAGCCATTTTATTGATACAAGTGCTACGCAAGCATATTCGTTGGGTGCGGGCGGTTTCTGTGTTATTGCTTGTGACATATCTGATGCTTGTATTTGGTTCGACTGTGTTTATGCGGCAGCCAGGGACAAGGCAGGCGGAGTATGAATGGTTCTGGTCGTGGAAGGTAGTGTATCATGCCTTTGAAGAGGGATATACACATAGCTTGTTTTGGGAGATTCTGCTGAATATTGCGTTGTTTGTTCCGATTGGTGCATTGCTGCCGCTTGCGAGTGGACGGAAACGAGGTATTTGGCTGGCGTTGGTTACTGGAATTCTGATTTCTACAAGTATTGAAGGCTTGCAGCTTTGGCTGTGCCGGGGCTTGTTTGAATTTGATGATATCTTTGATAATACACTTGGGTGTGTGTTGGGACAAGCAGTGATTGGAAATCCTGTTACATATCTTCTTATGAAAATTTCCGCCCCACCCAAATGTAAAAATAAATTATTCCAATCAAATACCCCCTGCCATTTTATTGTAGCTTCACGTATTCCAATGGATCAACAACCTCATCATTCACCCGCATTTCAAAATGCAGATGTGGTCCGGTGCTGTTTCCGGTGTTGCCGGAGAGTCCGAGCAGATCGCCTTGTGCGACGGTCTGTCCGACTTCGACAGAAGTTTCAGACAGATTCCGTAACGGATGACCATGCCATCGCCGCAGTCCACATAGACACTGATGCCGTAGCCGCCGTTCCAACCGGATTGTATGACGGTTCCGGCGGTGCTGCTCTTGACAGGCGTGCCGACATTGACCGCGAGGTCGATTCCGTTGTGCGTTCTGCCCCAGCGCGGACCGACGTAAGAAGTGATGACGTAATCATCGACCGGAATCAGAAAGTCCGGTCGCTCCTTTGTTCCGACATGTACCTCGCGGGCAATCGCGGGCGTGATGACGCGGGAATCGATGATCTCCTCGGACACAGCGTGTCCATTTAAATAGGTGATCAAAGCAGTTGTTTCCTGCTTGCCAGCGGTGCCTTCCTGTGTGACGACGATCTCGCCCTGATAGAGGGAATCATCGTAGACGGTGTTGCAGGAATCATAATAAGGACGATTTCCTTTACACTTTGCAGGGATGTTCCGGTTAGTCTGTATTCTTTTTGCGGTAATTTGATCGATGGAAATTCGCGTGCCTGACTCATCAGACAGACGAGCAGACTGCTTCCCACCAAAGTAAATGTCAGTAATTTTTGTCTTTTGTAGGAAAACTGAAATTTATGTTTCATGATTTGCTCTCCTACGGAATATGTACTTGCAGTCAGTGTTCCCATATATGGCATACGCTATTCAAATATATGGAAAATGTGACGATATATTGAAATGTACGATAACAAATTCGTAACAATTTTATTGTAGTGTTACAAATCTGTGATGTAAAGAAAATGCGTGTACAAAATTCTGACAGACAGCGGCAAAATTCTTGTTCGCGCATGCGCTTTGTGATAAACTAAAACATGAGTGAGTACAGAAGATGGATGCTGGAAATGCGGCATTGGATTACGACAGAGGGAGTTGCAAATGGCAAAAAATTTGATTGATATAGAAGATATTCCACCACAGCTTGCGAACAAGGTCAAGCAGGATCTGCGTTTTAAGACCGGGAATTTTGTGTGGCGCGTGCGGTTCAATATTCCGCTGGACCCGCATACGGTGAACAAGGATACGATGTATGTGACGAATTCGCAGAACCAAAAGCTGCGATCCTATATCCGTTATGATACGAAAAATGAGATTATCGAGGTGGAACCGCTGGAGCCGTATTCGACGAACGAATACTATTTCCTGACGATCACAAAAAATGTGAAGTCGAGAGGCGGACAGTCGTTGAAGGAGCCAGTGCAGATCAAATTCAAATTATAAAAGTACAAATAATAAATTACAGGGACCGAAACAAATCGGTCCCTTTTTATAAAAATGCAACCGCGCGGGTGGTATCTTAGCAAGGGGGAGAAATGGATGGTAAAACTCGAAAAGACTTGTGAATAATCGGTTGCATGCGTGCCTATCCATATCATACGCAAAAAGCATGTCTTGTGTTCTTTTTTCCTAGACATAGTATGGTCGATGTGCTATTATTTTATGTGATTTGAAATGAAATTTTTTGAGTGAAACTGCACGAAAGGTGCAGTCTTGAAAAGGAGGAAAAAACAATGAGTTATTCCGCAGAGATTATTGATTATAAAGGGAAAGAGGCAGTTGCACTGACAGCAGGAAAGTACAAAGCAATCGTGGCACCTTTTTTAGGCAGTAATGTCATCCGTATGCAGGATGTTGAAAATGACATTGAGATTTTCCGTTATGACGAATCCCTTTCTGTTGAGGATCTGAAGAAGAGCCCGGAGGTGTATGGACTTCCGACCCTGTATCTTCCAAACCGCCTTGCAAATGGCGTGCTGAAGGTAAGCGATGCAACCTATCATTTTCCATTGAATGATCCGCTTGGCAACCATATTCATGGTTTCCTGCATAAGCGTGAGCATACACTTGTGAGTGCAGCCGTGGACGGCAAGAAGGCAATCGCAAAGACAGAGTACATATATGACAAGAACGATGAATTTTTCGAAACATACCCAGTCAGCTTCAAGGCAGAGTTCACATTTACTTTGTCTGATGACGGTCTGGAGTATGCATTTACGATGACAAATACATCTGACAAGCAGATGCCATATGGTATGTGCAACCATACAACGATTAACGGACCTTTCACAAAGGATGGAAATGGTCTGGATATGCGTTTGTATATCCCGGTTGGCGAGAAGTGGGAGCTTTCAAAGTCCTGCATTCCGACAGGTGACATGCTCGTACAGACAAATCACGACAGACAGTATCTGACTGGTTCACAGGTTCCAGTGCTGCATGATATTGACAATGACGTATTCTTTGCAGAGGAAGGAAGTCTGGATGGCAAGCCATTCTATGGCGCAGTGGCAACGGATGCTGCAACAGGCAAGCGTATCTGCTATGAAGTATGTAAGGACTTCAAATTCTGGGTTGTATGGAACGATCATGGAGACAAAGGATACTTCTGTCCAGAGCCTTGCACATGGATCATCGATGCACCAAACCAGCCAATCCCAGCAGAGGAATCTGGTTACAAGGAGCTTGCACCGGGTGAATCTCATACGGTGACAGAGAAGATCTATACCGCGTAAGCGTGCGGTGACAAGGGAGGGGTTATTTATGAATAAGAGAAGAGTATGGGCACTTGTGCTTTCAATCGTGATGGTGCTGTCTGTATTTGCATATGCCCCGGTTCAAAATGTGGAAGCCGCAGGGGTTTCGGTACAATACAAATCACACGTTCAGACATTTGGCTGGGAATCTGCCTGGAAGCGTGATGGAGAAGCCTCCGGAACAAGCGGAAAAGCAAAACGGCTGGAGGGAATCAACATCAAGCTTTCGAATGCAGCGTATGCAGGTGGAATCCAGTATCGTACCCATGTTCAGACCTATGGCTGGGAGAAAGAATGGAAAAAAGATGGTGCGATGAGCGGAACAAGCGGAGAAGCAAAGCGACTGGAAGCAATCCAGATCAAGCTTTACGGCGAGATGGCAAACCGCTTTGATGTATATTATCGTGTACATGCACAGTCTTACGGCTGGCTTGG
>ERZ859937.736-NODE-736-length-12250-cov-1.413448_pt1 | contig 12250 bp, 14 predicted proteins | sample MGYA00509985_ERZ859937 | MGnify/ENA primary metagenome ERZ859937 (study PRJEB30046, sample SAMN00715169) | human gut metagenome | study: EMG produced TPA metagenomics assembly of the A metagenome-wide association study of gut microbiota in type 2... | reverse complement strand
GTATGCTGAAAAGTGATGTACAGTCTGCACAGGATGCCGCAGAGGCAATCCTTACAACCGATACGCATCCGAAACAGATTGCCTATGAGACAACAATCGGTGGAAAGACAGTCACATTTGGAGCAATGTGCAAAGGTTCCGGTATGATCCATCCGAACATGGGAACGATGCTTGGGTTCATCATGACAGATGCAGCAATCTCGAAGAATCTGCTGGACAAGGCGCTGAAGGGTTCTATCGAGGATACATTTAACATGGTATCGGTGGACGGCGATACATCAACGAACGATACCGTATTAGTGATGGCAAATGGTATGGCAGGTAACCCGGAGATTACCGAGGAGAACGAAGATTACGAGGCATTCAAGGAGGCACTGCTCGCAGTCAATACTTATCTTGCAAAGCAGATCGCCGGTGACGGAGAGGGGGCAAGCCGTCTGTTCGAGGTGCAGGTGAAACACGCGAAGGATAAGCAGACAGCAAAGGTGCTTGCAAAGTCTATCATCACTTCCAACCTGACGAAATGTGCAATCTTTGGAAAAGACGCAAACTGGGGACGAATTCTGTGTGCAATGGGATATTCTGGCGCACAGTTTGATCCACTCAAGGTCGATATCGTGATGGCATCTGAAAAAGGCGAGATCGCACTGGTAGAAAATGGTGTGGCAACTGCCTTTGATGAGGAGAAGGCAGCAGAGATCCTGTCGCCGGATGTCGTGATTGCAAAGGTCGATGTCCGTGATGGCGATGCGGAAGCAACTGCATGGGGCTGTGACCTCACCTATGATTACGTGAAAATCAATGCGGACTATCGTTCCTAGGATGAATGAAAATGGAGGAAAACAAGATGGTAAATAATGATTCAATGGATATGATACTTGCGAAAGCGCAGACACTGATCGAGGCGCTTCCTTACATACAGAAATTCAACGGCAAGCGTGTCGTTGTCAAATACGGTGGAAGTGCAATGGTTGATGAGAACTTAAAATACAATGTCATCAAGGATGTTGCCCTGCTGAAGTTGATCGGTATGGAGCCGATCATTGTACATGGCGGCGGCAAGGAGATCAGCGCATGGTTAAAGAAAATCGGTAAAGAATCCGAGTTCGTAAATGGTCTGCGTGTGACTGACGAGGAGACACTCGATGTCGCAGAGATGGTACTTTCCAAGGTCAACAAGAGCCTGGTATCTATGATGCAGAAGCTTGGATTAAAAGCAGTTGGTATCAGCGGTAAGGATTCCGGACTTCTGAAGGTACAGAAGAAGCTTTCCGGCGGCAAGGATATCGGCTATGTCGGAGAGGTTGTATCCGCAGATCCTACGATTATTGACACACTGATTGCAAATGATTTCATCCCGGTTATCGCTCCGATTGGTATTGGCATCGACGATTATCATGGCTATAACATCAATGCAGATGATGCAGCATGTGCGATCGCAACAGCCATCAGCGCAGAGAAGCTTGTATTCCTGACCGATATCGAAGGTGTATTCGTAGATCCAACGGACAAGTCAACTTTGATTTCCGAGATGGATATTAACGAAGCACAGGAATTTATCGACAGCGGCGTTGTCGGCGGCGGTATGCTTCCAAAGCTTACAAACTGTATCGAGGCAATGAAGAACGGTGTTGCACGTGTCCATATGCTCGATGGTCGTGTAGAGCATTGCCTGCTTCTGGAGTTCTTTACGGAAAAGGGTATTGGTACCGCGATTTTGAAGGAGCCATTATTCTAAGTTGTCCGAATGAAAATGAAATAATTAACACAAACTACCTCTATATACATTTTGTCTATGGAGGTAGTTTTTTATGTGGGGAATAATAGTCGCATTGATATCCGGTGCGTTGATGAGTGTGCAGGGTGTATTTAATACAGGCGTGACAAAGCAGACGTCTACGTGGCTTGCGTCTGCGTGGGTGGCATTTTCCGGATTTGTTGTTGCGATTGCCCTGTGGGCGATCTTTGAGCGGAATCAGGCAGGGATATTCTCGCTTGCGCAGGTCGATCACAAATATATGCTGTTAGGCGGTGTGATCGGTGCCTTTATTACATGGACCGTCATTACAGCGATGGCAGGATTGGGACCGGCGAAGGCAGTTCTGCTGATTGTGATTTCGCAGCTATTGATTGCATACCTGATTGAGCTTTTTGGCTGGTTCGGTGTCGAGAAAGCAGATTTTCAGTGGACGAAGCTGGTTGGTATCGTTGTGTCCGTAGTGGGATTTATCATTTTTCAGTGGGAGAAGTAACTTTTTTTCGTGAAATCCGCCTATTGTAATTCCGCGGGAAGTTCTGTACAATGGTGTATGTCTTGAATATGCAATATGGAATACCAGACTTTTTTAGAAGGGAGCTATTTCATTTTGCAGTGCATAAAATTTATAATTGCTGGCTGTGTGTTGGCAGTGGCTTTGTGTGGCTGTGGCAGACAGGTAAAGCTGCTTACGAGTGAGACACAGACAGAAACGCAGATGATGGATGACGCTGGTGGAGAAGAAACAGTGGTTTCATCGGCAGAGGCGTTTGCAACGACGACAACCGAAGCGGAAACACCGGAGCAGGAGCAGTCAGACGATGTGGCTGTGTATGTGTGTGGTGCGGTACGACAGCCGGGTGTCTATTATGTTGCAGGTTCTGCAATCAGAGAGACAGCGGTTCAAATGGCAGGTGGATTTACGGACGATGCGGATGTTACCTATGTGAATCTGGCGCAGACCTCGTGGCGGGAGAACAGATCTACATTCCGACGATGGAGGAGACAAACGGGATTTCCTTATCAGAGCGGGATACGGATGGAATACCGGTGCAGGATGCACCAGCCGGTACAAATGTGGAAACGGACGGGAAGATCAACATCAATACCGCCGGAAAAGACGCACTGATGACATTGCCGGGAATTGGCGAGAGCAAAGCGGATGCGATTATCGCATATCGGGAAGCCCAGGGGGAATTTCAGAACACGGAGGAGCTTATGAATATCCGTGGAATCAAAGAGGGCATATATAATAAAATCAAGGACTTAATTATTGTGGGATGAGGTGTATAGAATGAAGAAAATTTTGGTGGTAGATGATGAAAAGTCAATCGTAAAGGGCATCAAGTTCAGCTTAGAGCAGGACGATATGAAAGTCGAAGTTGTTACGATGGTGAAACCGCACTGGAGCTTGCAAAGGCAAATCATTACGATATGATTTTACTGGACATCATGCTGCCGGGATTTAGCGGACTGGAAGTGTGTCAGATGATCCGCGAGTTTTCGGATGTGCCAATCATTATGCTGACAGCTAAGGGTGATGATATGGACAAGATACTGGGACTGGAATATGGCGCAGACGATTACATAACAAAGCCGTTTAATATATTGGAAGTAAAGGCGAGAATCAAGGCGATTTTCCGTCGGAATAACCGGAATGTGCCGGAACAGGAAAATCAGAAGGTGATCGAGACAAAGGGACTGAAGATTGATGTGGACAGCCGCCGGGTATATATCGATGACAAGGAAGTCAACCTGACAGCCAAGGAGTTTGAACTTGTATATCTGCTGGTATCAAACCCGAACAAGGTATATTCCAGAGAGCAGTTGCTCAAAACTATCTGGGGACCATCTTATCCGGGCGATGCCAGAACCGTGGATGTGCATGTGCGTCGACTTCGTGAGAAGATCGAGGCAACACCAGCCGATCCAAAATACATTCATACAAAATGGGGCGTGGGATATTATTTCCACGAGTAATCTGCACACAGCGAAAAAAGTTCGCTATGGCAGAAGATACAGTAATTGATGCTTGACAGAGTCAGAGGCAAAGGAGATTTCCACACTGTTTTTATACAGTGTCCGGAGATCTTCTTTTTCTATGTGGAGCTTTTCAAGGGCAAAGGTATATTCGTCAGTCAGCGTTGTGTGGCTCACGGTACGGTTATCGGTGTTGATTGTTGCAAGCAGTCCAAAATCCAAAAACGCATGGAGTGGATACGCGTCCAGTTCAGTCGCTGCTTTTGTCTGGAAATTCGAGGTTGGACAAAGCTCAAAACCGATGTGTGCGTTGCGGCAGGCTTCCAGCAGAGCAGGATCTTTGATGGCTGCAATGCCATGTCCGATCCGGCGTGCTCCATATTGGAGGGCGAGCGCGACATTTCTGGCACTGCCACATTCGCCGGAATGAATTGTGACAGGCACCTCCATTCGCCTTGCTTCCTCGAACAGCGCTTCAAATTCTTCGTTTGGATGTCCGGCTTCATCACCGGCAAGGTCTAACGCACAGACGCCATTTCCTAAGAATTCTCTGGCACAGCGGACAACCAGATGATTTTGCTGTGGGGAGTGATGGCGCATCGCACATAAGATCAGATTGGTGAATACTCCATACCGGTCAAATGCTTTCTGGCATCCATAGACAGCCGCCTGCACGACATTTTCCAGATCCAGGTGACTGTTGACGCTCAGCATAGGTGCAAACCGGATTTCCATATAGCGGACATTTTCTGCGGCTGCCTGTCGCACGACATCAACGACGGCATCCCGGATATGCTCTTTTTCCTGCAGTGCGGATACCGAAGGTCAAAGCAGGTCAGATATTCGGCAAGTGACTGACAGTTGGCAGTGCCTGTATTGTATGCATGTCCAGTGTCGAAAGCTGTAAGGTCTGCATCAGGAATTCTTTGCTCAAAGAACCGTCCAGATGGCAGTGCAGTTCGACCTTTGGCATGGAAACAGGATCAAAATTCATAAGTGTATCCCCCTTTCGGTGTTGTACTTGTATCATAGCAATTTCGCATGGATTGTACAAGTGCCTTGAAGCAAAACGGACGTGTGATATAGTAGTGGTATTCTGGAAAAGGACGGAATGAAACAACGTGAAAGACGAAATAAAAGAAGAAAAAAAGGATGAAAAATTAGAACGTAAAAAGCTGAAACGCCGGGAACGGGCGGAGAAGCGCCAGCATAAACATATGGGCATCAGCCTCCGATGGTTTGTGACGTTTCTGATCATCGTGCTGTGTGCAGGGATTATGCTTGTGTATTCGCTGATGTCAAGCCGTCTGTATGTGCAGCGATATCAGGAACAGCTTGAAAAAAATGTGATGGCGCAGGCGGAATATCTGAAGAATAATCTGCTTGAGAATCATATGACGCTCGATGCCCCACAGGATTTAAATCTTCGTATCGAGGGTGTCGCAACGACTTTTTACGGCAGGGTGCTTGTGATAAACCGGGAGTACCGGGTGATCAAGGATACTTATGGAAACCATGAAAATGCACAGATTGTAAATCCGGATATTATGGCTGTAATGCGCGGACAGGCGAGTGAGAAGATATCGAAGAAGGATGGATATCTTGAATATATCACAGCTGTGAAGCAGGAACAGGATGTACAGGGCGTGCTTGTGATTCAGGCATCGACGGACAGCCTGAAGGTAATTGAACGCCGGGTAGAACGACGAAACTGGTTGTCATTTGCACTTATCATGGCAATCTGCATTGGTGCAGCATGGGCAATCGGCAATGCAAGCTCACGTGGGATCAAGCGTATCAATCAGCAGATGGAAATCGCGGGAGAAGGACAGCTGGAGACACAGATTCCAGTGCGTGGATTCAAGGAGTTTAAACAGCTGACGGAACGTTACAATGCGACGATATCCAAGCTGATGGTCATTGACTCCACACGACAGGAGTTTGTATCGAATGTGTCCCATGAATTAAAGACGCCGATCACGTCGATGAAGGTGTTGGCAGATTCTCTGATACAGAACGAATCTGCGGATCTTGCGATGTACAAGGAATTTATGACTGATATCGTGGATGAGATTGACAGAGAAAGTAAAATTATTACCGATCTGCTGACACTTGTAAAAATGGATAAAAAATCAGCCGCGATGAATATCGAGGAGATAAAGATCAATGATCTGTTGGAGGTGATATTGAAGCGCGTAACGCCAATCGCCAAAAGCCGTGGAATCCAGATTACTTACGAGAGCTATCGTGATGTGACGGCATGGGTGGATGAGGTCAAACTGAGTCTGGCTCTGACGAATATTATAGAGAATGCGGTGAAGTACAATGTTGACAATGGCTGGGTGAAAGTGACGCTCAATGCAGACCACCGCAACTTCTATGTGAAGGTTGCAGATTCCGGTGTTGGAATCCCGGATGACTGCAAGGAGCATGTATTTGAACGTTTCTACCGGGTAGATAAAGCGCGAAGCCGGGATACCGGTGGTACAGGACTTGGACTTGCTATCACGAAAAGCGTCATTCAGATGCACAAGGGTTCAATCAAATTGTACAGCGAGTCTGGAGAGGGCACTACATTTACCATTCGCATTCCGATGAAATCGGATGCCTCCGTGGATACAGCACGAAAGGAGGGCGATGCAGAATGAGAAAGAAGTATTGGAAAACCGGATGCGTGATCGCGACACTGCTTTGCCTGACAGCCTGTGGGAAAGCACAGACTGGAGAGATTACACCGCTTGCAGATAATATGATTCATCTGTATCTGGCAGAGGATAACACAGTTGTGCGTGCCGATGCAGATTACCAGTTGAAAACACCGGATGCAATCGCATCCTGCGTGGAGGATGCAATGACGGCACTCACAGCAATGGAAACATCGAAGATCGAAGCTTACAGTTATATGATGGGCGAGGATAACAGTTTGCAGATGGATATCACACTTGTGGAAGGCAGTTACGAGCAGGAAGATATATTGCTGATCATGGCAGCCACAACGAAGACATTGTTCCAGATGGATGATATTTCCAGCATTGCACTGACCGTAAAGGGGCATGACGAAAAAGTGTATGCAGAGCAGTTGTTCCTGCGGGATTCTGTTTATTATTATGGTACCGACGAACCGAGTCTGGCAGAGGAATCAATTACCATGTATGCACCAAATGCGCAGGGAACTGCACTGGAATCCTATGGAATCAAAGTGCAGTCGGAGCCACAGACATCCGATCAGGAGTATATCGTGCGGGAGCTGGTACAGAAAAAAGTGCTTTCGCCAGACACAAAGGTGAACCAGTGTCGGTTCATGATTCGGTCTGCTATCTGGATCTGTCAGAGGAATTTACAAATGCCGTGGGAACGATTTCACCAGAGCTTGCGTTGTATGCAGTCGTGAATTCGGTAATTGCACAGACAGACGTGGATACGGTACAGATTCTGATTGATGGAAAAATCGTGCCAATGTACCGGAATGTGGTTGCAATAGACAAACCATTACCATTTAATGCAAATGTAGTACAAGAATAAAAGAATATAGGAGACGTATGAAACGACCAGTATTTTGTGTGGCTTTGGCGTATGCACTTGGAGAGGTGATTGGCCTGTACACAAGAACGGTGGGCGAGATAAGCATAGCGTGTGTTATGCTTGTTTGTGTTGGAGTTTTCATGCGGAAAATGAGTCAAGGAAAAAGCGCATGCGTTCTTGGACTGGGAGTCGGTCTTGGGATGCTTGGCGCTTTTTTGCGTATTCCGCAGGATCTACGGGAAAAGCCGGATATTCGGCAGGAAAACGGTTACGATATTATAACCTATGCAACGGGAAGGGAGACGCAGGGGCAGCCTGTCATCTGTGCCGGGATTCTGACTGACCGGCAGGGAGAGACGTGGACGATGCGGGTACTGGACGGAGCTGACGTCATGGAGATATTCTGCTCCGTGGTGTGGAAGGAGAGCATGCGATTGCGGAGATTGTACAGGTAACAGGTACTTATGATACATTCGAGCATGTGAGAAATCCGGGTGGGTTCCAGTCACGCAGCTATTATCTTGCCCGGAATATCAGCGGATATTACTATGCACCGCAGGTGACGACGATCACCGTTGATCAGCGGAAAATACTTGGGTTGCCAAGGTATTTGTATTATCAGGGAATACGTATATTATATGAATTGCGTGTATGGGCAGACTGCCGGATTGCAAAGCTTCTTCCAGAAGAACAGGCATCACTTGTGTCTGGAATCCTACTTGGAGAAAAATCAGGGATAGATGCAGAACTCAAGACATTATATCAGATGGGCGGGATTGCGCATATTCTGGCGATATCAGGACTTCATATTTCCCTGCTTGGAGGACTGCTCTTTCGATTGATGCGGCGAGCTCGTGTGCCGATTCCGGCAGCAGGAATTATCACGATAGCAGGACTTTTGTTGTACGGCATGATGACCGGAATGAGTCTGGCAACGATGCGCGCGATCTGGATGATGGTGATATTTCTTGTGGCGCAGATGTTCGGTAAATCCTATGATATGCCGACTGCGATGGGAATTGCCTTGTTCTTTATGCTTCTATGCAACCCGGTTCGCATCTTAGATGCCGGGATGCAGTTAAGCTATATGGCGATTGCGGGGGTATCACTTGGAAACTATGGGATGAAGCGCTTGCATAAAAAAACTGGATTTCGGCGGTTCCAGAAACGATATCCGCTTCGGTTCCGTGTGGTGCAGAGCCTGTTTTATTCTGTAACATTGCAGGGGATGATGCTTCCTGTGGTGGCAAAAACCTATTACGAGATACCAGTCTATGCAGGATTGCTGAATCTGATCGTTGTACCGGGGATGACGGTTGTGGTAGCAGGAAGCTGGTTCGGCTTGCTTGTATCCATTGGCACGATTTCGCTTGGCAGGTTCGCCATGCTGCCGGTTGGGTGGATGTTACAGGGATATACATGGCTTTGCGAAAGGACACTGGAACTGCCGTGGAATACACTTGTTACAGGAGAGATACGAGGCTGGCAGATTGGCATGTGGTATGGCGGGATTGCATGCACGCTGGTATTGCTTCGCACAAAAACAAGAAATAAGCTGCGGGACTTTGTATATAAACATACCGGCAGGTTCTGGCGTAAAAGAGAGGTCGTGCGCTACACTGTATGCACGATCCTTATAAGTATGTTGTTACAGGGGGCAGGACAGGCGTTATGCGTGTGGCAGCAACGCACAGAAGCAATCTATTTCTTGGATGTTGGACAAGGCGATGGAATCCTGATACGATCCCCGGACGGAAGAAATATCGTGATTGACGGCGGCTCGACGTCACAGTCAAAATGTGGGACATACACACTGCTTCCGGCGCTGCGATCGCAAGGCATGACGGAGATTGACTGCTGGTTTGTGACACATACCGATGAGGATCATATCAGTGGATTAAAAGAACTTTTATTGCAGGGAAAACTGACGCAGATCAAGGTGCGGACGGTTGTCTTTTCCGCCTATGTGTTTCAGGATGCAGCATTGGCAGAGTTAGAAGCAGTGATTCGGGCTGCCGGAATCACAATCGTGTGGATGAGGGAGGGCGACGTGATCGGCGATGATACATTTACGCTTACCTGCCTGCATCCAACTGCAGAATATCGCGCAAAGGATAAGAATGCAGCGAGTCTGGCACTGGCATATCATTCTAATACATTTGACATGTTATTTACTGGAGACATGGATGCAGATGCCGTCGCAGATATGGATATACAACAGGATTATGATTGTATCAAGCTTCCGCATCATGGCTCGAAGTACTCATATGTGGAGGGGGTCTATGCGCATGCGGACTATGGTTTGATTTCCTGTGGATACAACAACCGTTATGGACATCCACACACGGAAGTGCTGCAAGGGTTAGCACAGGAAGGGACGCAGATACTTCGGACGGATGAGATGGGAGCAGTAATCTTCCGGAGTAGATAAAAGGAGGAAGATGTGATACAATGTATTCATTGAAAACAAAGAGGTATTCAAACGAAACAAAAGGTGAACATACCGAATAATAAGAGGAGTTAGTGTTCTATATCGGAGTCAACATGGCAAAAAAAGAAAAAGCAAATGGCATGGCCATTTTAAATGAACAAATCAATAAGAAAGAATTCAGTCGTGTGTATCTGCTTGGTGGAACGGAACCATATCTGATTTATCAGTATCGGGACAAACTGATCGCGGCGATGATCGATCCAAACGATACAATGAATTTTATCACCTACAAGGGTGAGAATTCCAAACCAGAGGACATCATTGAATTTGCAGATACCATGCCATTTTTTACAGAACGCAGAGTGGTGCTGGTGGAGAACAGCAATTTCTTCAAGAACGGTTGTGAGAAGCTGGAAGAAGCTTTAGAGGGACTGTCAGATACGACAGTGCTGATCTTCGTGGAGAAGAATATTGACAACCGGAAGAAACTAAGCAAGCTTGTCGCACAGCTTGGTACGGTAGCAATGTTTGATGCACCGGACAGTGAGATGTTAGCTGTCTGGTTAAATGGAATGTTTGTAGAGGATCAGATTGCGATCAGCGGTGCGACATTGCGATATCTGATCGATCGAGTTGGAACGAGTATGAATCTGCTTAAAAATGAAGCAGACAAGCTCCGCTCCTATGCTGTGGAAAAAGGAAGCGTATCCAAAGAAGACATTGACCTGCTTTGTGTGAATCAGGTGGAAGACAAAATCTTCGATATGATTGATGCGATATCAGAAAAAAAACAGCAAAAGGCAATGGAATTATATGATGATCTGCTGTATTTGCAGGAGGCACCGATGAAGATTCTCGTGTTGATCACACGGAACTTCATGCAGCTTCTGAAGATCCGGTTTGCACTGGATACTGGTACACCAGAGGGACAGATCGCTTCGACTTTTGGTATCCGCCCGTATTTTGTCAAAAAATATATTGCGCAGGCACGCTCTTTCACGAAAGAGCAACTGCTTTCCTGTGTGAGGTTATGTCAGGAAGCAGATACGAGCATCAAAACAGGTAAAATGCGGGATAAGCTTGCAACCGAGATGGTGATATTAGAGCTTTTGCTGCATGGCGGAGAAAAACAGGAAGTATAGTATAACAGATATAAAAAGCTCCACGCTTATAAGTTAAGCGTGGAGCTTTTGCGTTGTCGTAGATATTTACTTCGAACACATATAAAGCAGGTTTTCCCATCTGCGGTCAACCTCTTCCTGATACTGTACAAGCAGGTTCTCGTTTTCTGGCTTGAACAGATGCTTGAATCTTCCCTGTGGACGAAGGAAGTCTTCAATTGGAAGCTTCTTCTTTGGCTCTAGTTCAAGATCCACTTGCCTTCCACAACCTCGAACAGTGGCCAGTAGCATGTCTCCACTGCGAGCTTGCAGATCTTCATGATATCGGGTGTGTCATAACGCCAGCCACGAGGACATGGTGACATGATATTTAAGAATGCTGCACCTGGTGTGTAGATTGCCTTCTCAGACTTCTCATACAGATCCTTCATGGTTCCGATGAAGGTAGACTGTGCAACATACGGAATATCATGGTTTGCGATGATAGATGCGAGATCCTTCCGGTTCTGCATCTTACCGTTGGAGCATTTACCAACTGGTGTTGTCGTTGTATCTGCGAACATTGGTGTTGCAGAAGAACGCTGGATACCGGTGTTCATGTAAGCGCCGTTATCATAGCAGACATATACCATATCGTGATTACGCTCCATGGCACCGGACAGGGACTGGAGACCGATATCGTAAGTACCGCCGTCACCACCGAATGTGATGAACTTGTAATTCGCGGAGATCTTTCCCTTCTTCTTTAATGCGTGGTAAGCAGTTTCAATACCGGAAAGTGTTGCACCTGCATTTTCAAATGCATTGTGCATGTAGCTGTCCTCCCATGCGGTATATGGATACATGAAGCTGGATACTTCCAGACAGCCGGTTGCATTTCCGATAACCGCCTTATCCCCCTCATGCAGGGCACGCAGGACTGTACGAACAGCGATTGTTCCGCCGCAGCCTGCACACATTCTATGTCCCGGAGCGAGACGTTCCGGTTTGCTCATTACTTCTTTAAAATTAAATGCCATCTCGATTCCCTCCGTTACTTTCTAAGTCCGATATACTTGAACTGTTCTGCTTCCTGCTTGCCGGATACATAATCTATCAGATCCTGATAGATACCGCAGGCTGTTTCTACTGTGTAATCTCTTCCGGCAAGACCGTAGAAATAGTTGACGGTTGTTGATTCGTTCTTTGCATCGTATAAAGCAGCCTTCAGTTCAGAACCAAGCGGACCGCCGCATCCGGAGAAGCTTTCTGCACGATCCATGATCGCGATGCCCTTTGCATTTTCGAGGGCAGCAGCTAATTCGGCGCCTGGGAATGGACGGAATACACGTACCTTGATCATACCTGCCTTGATGCCCTGCTCGCGAAGCTCATCAACGGCTTCCTTCGTTGTTCCGGCAGCAGAACCCATGATCACGATCACATACTCGGCGTCATCAG
>ERZ859937.735-NODE-735-length-12315-cov-1.803834_pt1 | contig 12315 bp, 13 predicted proteins | sample MGYA00509985_ERZ859937 | MGnify/ENA primary metagenome ERZ859937 (study PRJEB30046, sample SAMN00715169) | human gut metagenome | study: EMG produced TPA metagenomics assembly of the A metagenome-wide association study of gut microbiota in type 2... | reverse complement strand
TTGCAGACCGCTGACTAAGCCACTCATCCAAGGCACCATGGCTGTCATTTCTGATTTGCGGTTGCAAAGGTACAATATTAATTCGTATCTACCAAAACTTTTATCTACTTTTTTTGTTCAAAACAATGCTTTTCGCTTGTTTTTATGCTTTTACTATTGCATTTCGGTGCTTTCTGTTCCTTATTTCTATTATTACAAGCGTCTTTTATTGGACAGTTGTAGCAACTACTGCCAGCATGTTTTAATACTTTATATATGCGGTGGGCTGAATAGACAAGTGCTACAATTACAATTATTCCTACAAAAATGCTCTGTAACATAAAGCGATGGCGTTTTGTGATTATTATTGATGAAAATGCTGACGAGAAAAGAATATCCCGAGAGAATGAGCGAAAACCATACAATTAAAAGTTTCTACGCTTTCTCTCGGGATATAGTAAATGTTACATTTCTATTTTAGTATGCAAAAAGAGGATAGTCCTTCATTGTATCTTTTACCTTATTGCGTACGTTTGCTATTACGTTTTCGTTTTCAGGTGCATTAAGAACCTCTTCAATCAGTTCTGCAATGAGTACCATGAGGTCTTCTTTTGCACCACGTGTTGTGATGGCAGGCGTACCAAGACGTATTCCTGATGTTTGGAAGGCACTACGAGAATCGAAGGGTACCATGTTTTTATTACAAGTAATACCTGCTGATACCAAAGCACTTTCTGCCACTTTTCCCGTTAATTCGGGGTATTTACCACGTAAGTCAACAAGCATTGAGTGGTTATCAGTGCCACCACTTACAATGTCAAAGCCACGTTTTATCAGTTCGTCTGCAAGCACAGCTGCATTTTTCTTTACCTGTGATGCATATTCTTTGAATTCAGGTTGCAATGCTTCATTGAATGCTACCGCTTTTGCTGCAATAACGTGTTCTAGCGGGCCCCTTGTGTGCCAGGGAAAACTGCCGAGTTCAACAATTGGCTCATCATTTTGATTTGTCCCTTTGGCGTTTTCTTTCCCCAAGGATTTTCGAAATCCTTACCCATAAGAATTACACCACCACGTGGGCCACGAAGGCTCTTGTGTGTTGTTGTGGTTACAATATGAGCAAATTTAACAGGGTTGTCAAGCAGTCCTGCTGCAATAAGTCCGGCGGGGTGTGCCATGTCAACCATAAGTAGTGCTCCTACTTCGTCAGCAATCTTACGCATACGAGCATAATCCCATTCGCGTGAGTAAGCCGAGCCACCACCAATGATTAGTTTTGGTTTGTGCTCCTTTGCTAAACGTTCCATTTCATCATAGTCAACACGTCCTGTTTCTCGATTCAGTGTGTATGCTACAGGATTGTACAGTATTCCGCTGGTGTTAACATGACTTCCGTGGCTAAGGTGTCCACCCATAGAAAGGTCAAGGCCCATAAATGTATCTCCAGGATTGAGAACTGCCAATAATACAGCAGCATTTGCTTGTGCACCACTATGAGGTTGTACGTTGGCAAATTCAGCGTCAAATAGTTTTTTGATACGTTCAATAGCAAGTGTTTCTATTTCGTCTACTACTTCGCAGCCACCGTAATAACGTTTTCCAGGCAGACCTTCTGCATATTTGTTTGTACAGTAAGATCCCATAGCTGCCATAACCTCGTCGCTGACGAAGTTTTCGCTTGCTATCAGTTCCATTCCTTCCAACTGACGCTGGTGTTCTTTCTCAATAAGATCGAAAATTGCCTTGTCCTTTTTCATATATTATAATATTAAATGAATAATCTTGTTTTTGGTTGACGTGGCTTTCAGATAGCCATTGCTGTGGTCAACACTTATTAAACAAGTGTTACTTTGTTTATATCTTGTTCTTTATCGCAATAATGGCATTTTAATATTCCGTGCTCTTTGTTAACAACGTGGAAAACGGTTTGCATGGGTTCATTGTTCGTAATGCATTTGGGATTGTTGCATTTTACAATGCCGCGTAATTCGTTGGGCGTTTCAACTGTTTTCTTTTCTACTACTTCATAGTCGCGTATGATGTTGAGTACGATTTTAGGTGCTACAACAGAGAGACGTGATATTTCTTCATCAGTAAAGAATTTATCCGAAACCTTGATGATGCCCTTGCTACCTACTTTCTTTGATGGATAATTATAGCCGATTGTGACGGGCGTATTGAGCTTCTGCAACTCAAGCAAGTTGGCTACCTGATAGGTTTTGGCAGCTGGAATTGGTCAATTACGGTGCCGTTTTCAATAGCGGCCACCAAGCGTTCTTTCTTGCTCATTGATAATACTTGTTTAAATGAATGTGTTCTTGGTTTGATGTTAAATATAAACGAAGGTTCTTATCTTTTTAGGAGATAATAGTCTTGTCGTTAACAATCTGATCAAGCGAAATTCCTAATACATGACAGAAGATGGCCTGACGGGCGTAAAGGCCGTTTTGTGCCTGTTGTATATAATAGGCATGTGGATCGTCGTCAACATCGTAGGCTATTTCGTTCACACGGGGTAGGGGGTGCATGATTTTCATATTGTCTTTGGCGTTCTTTAGCATGTCACGCTTTAAGATATAGACATTTTTTACACGTTCATACTCCATCAAGTCAGAAAAACGTTCCTTCTGCACACGTGTCATGTATAGAATATCGGCGTCAGCGATTACATTTTCATTAAAGGCTGTGTGTTCAAAATACTTTATACCATGCTCTTTACAGTACAGTTTATACTCGTTGGGCATAGACAACTCTTTAGGTGCTATGAAATGGAAGGTGGGGTTAAAATGACGCATGGCAGTGATAAGCGAGTGTACCGTGCGGCCATATTTCAAGTCGCCAACAAGGTAAATATTCAAGTTTTCTAATGTGCCTTGTGTCTTGTAGATAGAGTAGAGGTCTAACAAACACTGTGAGGGGTGCATGTGTGCACCGTCACCCGCATTGATGATAGGTATGGGGGCTACTTCGCATGCATATTGTGCAGCACCCTCTATGTAGTGTCGCATGGCAATGACGTCAGCATAGTTTGACACCATCAGTATCGTGTCTTTCAGTGTCTCACCTTTTGATACGCTTGATGCTTTAGCATCGCTGAAGCCAATGACTTTAGCACCGAGTCTGTTGGCAGCTGTTTCAAAACTAAGTCGTGTGCGTGTTGATGGCTCAAAGAAAAGTGTAGCAACAATTTTCCCTTTAAGCAATTCACGGTTGGGATGTTTTTCAAATTCGGCAGCCATTTGAATAAGGTGCATAATTTCGTCCTTATTCAAGTCTGCAATAGTCACAAAATTATGAGTAGGCATTTCTCTTGAATTTGATGTTATATTTCGCGGGGCTAAATTACAAAAATCTTTTTATTTGACCACAACTTTTCACGGTTTTGAAGTAAGACCATTGTCTTTTTAAGTGCTTTTAACGCTTCCTAATCAGCTATTTTGAGTGTGGTATGTTTGTTTAAATAAAAATCTCCTTTTGCCTTAGCATTGTTTCGGGCAAGAGGAGATTATGTTTTTATTCAAAATAATAGAGGAACGTGGCAATGCCATTGAGCGCCTTTTTGGGGCAGTCTTTTATCTCAATAGCAAACTTAATTTGTACCTTTGTTACTCCGCGCAAATTTTCAATGCTATGAAGGTCGGCTACCAAACGTATGCTTTGTCCTGATAACACAGGTGTTCCGAATTTCATTTTGTCCATTCCATAGTTTACCATCATTTTAAGGTTCTTAACTTCGATGATCTGGTTCCACATGTATGGCAACATAGATAATGTGAGATAACCGTGTGCGATGGTCTGTTTATAAGGGCTTTCTGCTTTTGCTCGCTCTTGGTCAACGTGTATCCACTGGTGGTCGAGTGTGGCGTCAGCAAACATATTGATACGCTCTTGATTTAATTCTACCCAATCAGAGATGCCAATGTTTTTGCCCAATAATGCTGCAAACTCGTCGTAGCTATTGATAATTGCTTTTTCCATTTCTTTTCTTTGTTTTGTTCAATGTGTTTAAATAATATTTTTATAAGGATAGGATAAGATGCAGCCTATTTCTTGTTGTCGGCCAATGGGTTCCATCCTTGCGCTTTAAGTTCAAATTCAGATCCATCGCGTGCAATGAGAGCCATGCCTAATTCAGGACGTGTGACGTGTCCTATTAATTTTACGTCGGGCATACTTTCAATGGTAGCAAGATCACCAATGGGCACTGTGAACAATAGCTCATAGTCTTCACCGCCATTCAATGCACAGGTTGTTACATTCATATTCAACTCTTCTGCCATAACAGCAGTTTGGTAGTCAATTGGAATGTTTTTTTCATAAATACGACATCCGCAGTTGCTTTGTGAACAGATATGGTGCAATTCAGAACTGAGGCCATCGCTTATATCCATCATAGATGTTGGATGTATATTAGCTTCGCGCAAACGTTTAATTATTTCGCCTCGTGCTTCAGGCTGAAGTTGGCGTTGCAGCAGATATTCACGCCCAGCAAAGTCGGGTTGGAAATATTGCAATCCTTCTAATGCTTTCTTATCACCTTTTTTTCGTGCTTCGTCTACCTGTTGATAATATACGGTCTTTTCTCTTTCAAGTAGTTGCAGTCCCATATAGGCTGCTCCTAAATCGCCAGTCACACAAATAAGATCAGTATCGTGAGCCCCGTTACGATAGACAATGTCCTCTGGTTTTGCTTCACCAATACAAGTAATCGAAATTGCTAAACCTGTGTATGAAGAAGTAGTGTCGCCTCCCACAATATCGACATTCCATTTTTCGCATGCTAAGCGTAATCCCGAGTAGAATTCTTCCAAATCTTCTACGCAGAACCGTTTGCTTAACGCAATGCTTACCACCAATTGGCGTGGTGTTCCATTCATAGCAAAGATATCGCTAATGTTTACCATTGCCGACTTGTATCCTAAATGTTTCAAATCGATGTAGGTGAGGTCGAAATGTATGCCTTCCATTAACATGTCGGTGGTGACAAGTACTTTACTATCAGGATATGAAAGCACAGCACAATCGTCGCCCACACCTTTTAGGGTAGAGGCGTTTTGTGGTTTGATGTCTTTTGTGAGATGGTTGATAAGCCCAAACTCTCCTAGTTTAGAAATGTCTGTCATTACTAATTTAGTAAAGTTTCGCATGTCATTGACATGCGAAACTAATGGTGTATATTTAACTTATTTAAAATATTAAAGCGTCTTTATGCGCGGCGAATCATTTCGCGCATGATTTCAGTCATGAGAGGCTGTGCTGTGTTGGCAGCTAACTGTACCTCTTCGTGGCTAACCTCTACGGCAGTGTCTTCCAGGCCGAGGTCGGTGATAACGCTTATACCGAAAGTGCGAATTCCGCAATGGTGTGCAACGATAACTTCAGGTACGGTGCTCATTCCTACGGCGTCGCCTCCTAAGCGGTGATACATCTTATATTCGGCAGGAGTTTCAAATGTAGGACCTTGTACACCAACGTATACGCCATGCATCACGCGAATATTTTTCTCTGCTGCAATTGCATCGGCTTGAGCGATGAGCTGAGGTCGTAGGTTTCGTGCATATCTGGGAAGCGAGGACCAGTGGGGAAGTTCTTACCGCGCAATGGGTGCTCTGGGAAGAAGTTGATGTGGTCAGTAATAATCATGATATCACCAATTTTAAAATCGGGGTTCATGCCACCAGAAGCGTTTGATACGAACAGAGTTTTAATGCCCAGTTCGTACATTACACGAATAGGAAATGTTACTTCTTTCATCGAGTAACCCTCGTAATAATGGAAGCGACCTTCCATTGCCATAATATCTTTGCCGCCCAATTTTCCGAAGATAAGTTTTCCTGCATGTCCTTCTACTGTGCTGATGGGGAAGTTGGGAATATCTTTATAAGAAAACTCGTAGCTATCAGTAATTTCTGTGGCAAGCTGGCCCAAACCAGTTCCAAGGATGATAGCTGTTTCAGGCTTTGTTGTCATCTTTGCTTTTAGCCAAGATGCTGTTTCTTGAATTTTTTCGTACATAACTTAGTATTTTTTTGTTGAATGTTTCTTTCCCGTTGAGCATAAACTGTACTTCTATAGGTAAAGCGTAAAGTGCGTTACGCACCTCTTCGTTTAATCCTTCTACATCAGTAAGTCGTGCTTTATCTTTTTCGGTCGTGATGATTATCTTTGGCGATGGCATCGCGTCGAAAACCTCATTAATCGATTCGATATCACACTTCTTAAAGTTGTGATGATCGGCAAAGGTCAATGGCACGATATGTGCTCCATAAGGTTGTAGGTCTAACACCATCTGTCGAGGCGAGGCAATACCTGTAAGCAGCAATATGTTAGTTTTCTTCTCTAATTGAGTTAGTTTAAGCTTCTTGTCGCCAAACACAGCTTGCAGGTCTTTGTATACCAGTGTTGTGAAAAACAAATCTTGATAAGGATAGAGCTCCATAGCGCGTGTGAGCACACGATATTCCATGGGCTTCAAATCTTTCGGACACTTGGTTATGATAACCATATCGGCACGACGTTTTCCTTCTTTAGGCTCGCGTAAATGTCCTGCCGGCAGAAGTTCATCGTAGATGATAAGGCGGTGATAGTCGACAAGTAAAATGTTTATACCTGGTTTTACGTAGCGGTGCTGAAAGGCATCGTCAAGTAAGATAACATCAGTGTCTTTTGTTTCTTCATCATTCGTAAGACGCGTAATGCCATTGCAGCGATTTTTGTCTACAGCTACATACAGGTCTTTAAACTTGCTTTTCATCTGGTATGGTTCATCACCTACCATGTGCATTGGTGTGTCTTCGTGAGCCAATACGTACCCCCTGCTTTTGCGTTTGTAACCTCTACTTAGTACAGCCACTTGCATCTTGTTATGCAGCAAGTTGACAAGGTATTCGACATGCGGTGTCTTGCCCGAGCCACCTACTGTAATGTTTCCCACTGAGATAATGGGTACAGCAAAGGCTTTGCTTTTCAGAACACCTGTTTCAAATAGTGTGTTTCTGAAACGCACCCCCAGCCCATATAGCCAACTCAAGGGCTTGAGCCACTCGTTTATTTTGATAAAATCACCTTCTGTTCGCATTACAAAGTCAGAATATAGTTTTTCTTTCTTTATTTAGGTCTCGTCAAGCCACGCTAAATGATGAATAAGCTTACTTTACATCAATAACAAGAGGTATTCGTGCTTGCAGCATGCTTTGCTTGTCAAGTTGACATAGTTGTATGAATGGGTCATACAGTGGGCCTAAAGTGAGACGTAAGTGCTCGTCAAGGTTATTGCCATTCGAGGCAACGCCTATCAGCTGATCCATCCAGTCGAGTGGAGCAGGGTAGTTAGTGGTGTAGTAATCGGATACTTTTGCAAGCTGTGCGGCTTTAGCCACCGCATCGTCAAGTCCACCCAACTGGTCAACCAAATGTATTTTAAGTGCATCATTACCTAACCAAACTCGGCCTTGGGCAATATTTTCCACTTTATCAGTGCTCATTTTACGCCCATCGGCTACGCGCTTTCTGAACAGATTGTAACCACGGTTAATGTATCCTTGCAGCAGCTGTGTTTCTTCATTGTTTAGTGGGCGAGCCATTAAGTTTCCGAAGGTGCTGTTACGATTTGTCTTTACTTCATCAAATTTTACCCCCAGTTTCTGCGTTATCAGGCCGCTGGCATCGGGGAATACGGCAAAAATGCCGATGCTGCCTGTTAGCGTGTTAGGCTGTGCTACAATCCAGTTTGCAGGACAACTCATGTAATATGCACCCGAGGCGGCATAATCGCCCATCGATATCACTACAGGTTTCTTGGCTTTTAAAGCCATTACCTGATGCCATAGTTGTTCTGAAGCAAAGGCATCGCCACCGCCCGAGTTGATACGTATAACAACAGCTTTTACGTTGTTATCATCTTTCAATGTTTCTAAATCTTTGCAAACATCAGTAGCTACAATTTGGCGCTCTTGGTTGAACATCCCACCTATGTTGCTTTGAACTATCGAGCCACTGGCGTAATAAATCGCTATTTCGTCGCCTTTTACCTTTTCTGGCGTGTTCAGTATGTCGCTTACGCTTATCTGGCTGATGGCATCATCGTCTTTGATGCCCATCATTTTCTTTATTTTGGTTTTTACGTTATCAGCATATACGAGGTCGTCAACCAAACGATATTTTTTTAAGTTTTCGGTTTCTTCAAAAGTTATCAAACGGTCAGCGTATGCATTAAGCGAGTCGCGACTCACTTTCCTGTCTGTCGCCACAGCTGTAAGAATATTATTCCAAGTACCGTTAATAAAGGTGCTAACCTGCTGTCTGTTTGCGTCGGTCATGTGCTCCTCGGTATAAGTTTCGGTAAAGCTCTTAAACTTACCTACCTTCATTACCTGATAACGTACGCCAAATTTAGCAAACAGGTCTTTTAAGAACATAGTTTGTGAGCCTAAACCGTGCCAATCAATCAAGCCTTTGGGGTTAATCCAAACTTGATTGGCTACTGATGCTACATAATAGCTTCCTTGTGAGTAGCTATCGGCGTAGGCTACAACCCATTTCTTTGATGTCTTAAAGTCGGCTAAAGCAGCACGTATCTCCTGTAATGTGGCATAACCTGTTTGTAATGCTCCAGCTTCTATATAAATGCCTTTAATTTTATCATTATTTTTAGCCTTATGTATAGCGTCAAGGATATCGTTTAGGCCAATGTTTTTAAACTGGTTACCAGCAATTTGTCCTAATATATCGTCTTGGCCTTGTTCTTCAATGCTTCCAGAGAGGTTGAGCACAAGTACCGAATTGTTTAATACAGGTCGTGAAGAGTCGGATGAAGCAATCATACCAACTATACTAATAATGGCAAAAAAGCCTGTGACTAAGAAGAACGCAAAGAGGCCTGTGACTGTGGCCGCCGTATATTTTAAGAAATCTTTCATTTGTCCTGTCCTAATAAATCGAATAATTACAGTATCATCTGCAAAGATAGCGTTTTTTGATGAAAAACAAGAATTATGCTTGATAAAAACAATATTTATCATCATCTTTTATCCTTTCATTAAAAAGTTGTAACTTTGTAGACTGTTAGGATAACATGAAATCATTACTTATTTTTTAAGAACATCAAAAAACGTATGGAAGAAACACAACATTTGAATTTTGAGAAAAACGTAAGACGTCGACTTGATTTGCTGTTGCGTACTGGACAATTATTAGTGGAAAGTGCGGCCGATACAAGCCGTATCTTGCGTAACATGAAACGTACGGCTGATTATTTAGGTCTGCCTGAAGATAAGTTGCATATTCATATCACTTATAACATGTTGATGGTTAACTTTAGTGACGAAGAACACTCGTTCTCAAAGTTCCAGCGTTGCAATCGCCATGGTATTAATATGACCACTATTGCTGCTCTTAGCCGATTGTCGTGGACAGCCATTCGAGAAGACTATTCATTCGATAAATATGAAGAAGAACTTAAAAAAATAGGTAACACAAAACGCAACTACACACCATGGCAAGTGGCCATCGCAGCGGGTTTTGCTTGTGGAGGTTTCTGTATTCAGTTCGGTTGCGACTGGACAGCATTCTTTTATGCTTCAATAGCTGCAATTTTAGGCTTCCGTTTACGTGCTTTCTTGAACGAGTTAGGGTCAAATGGCTATGCTAATATTGCCATCGCGGCATTCGTGTCAACCATGTTAGCATGGCTTTCGGCATATTTGTCGTTTCCTTTGATAGCTGATCATCTTCCTGCAGCTTTGGCTTCATTACTGCATAGCGATACCCCTTGGCATCCACTTATGGCTTGTGCTTTGTTTATTGTTCCAGGTGTGCCCATCATAAATTTCGTGAGCGATATGCTTGATAATCATTTTGAGATGGGTTTAAATCGAGCCTTGAACACACTGCTTATGGTAGTAGCCATGTCGTTTGGTATTGCCGTTGCTATTAAGGTGTGTGGTATCGACAACTTTGCCAAGAACCTAAGTATGGTTCCCCATAACAGTTACTGGGCTTACGCTATTGCTGCTGCCGTTTCGGCCATGGGCTTCTCTACCATTTTCAATATTCCAAGACGTTTATTAGCTGTAGTGGCTGTAGGTGGTATTATTGCCGTATGCACCCGCAACTTCGTTAATCTTGGCCCCAGCAATAATAATATCGGTCTTGATCAAGGCGTCATCATTGGTTCGCTGGTAGGTTCTTCACTTATCAGTATTATCTGTATCAAGGCTGTTCACTGGTTCCATGTGCCACACCACATTCTCAGTATTCCCAGTGTTATCCCGATGGTTCCTGGTGTGCTGATGTATCGTGCTCTGTTTGGTTTGATAGAGATGCAAGGTGTGGTGGGCGAGCTTACCGAGGCATTCTCGAATGGTGTAAAGGCATCACTTATCACTTTGTGTATTGCCATTGGCGTGGCCATTCCTAATATCTTTGCTCGACAGTGGATTGCACCCAAGCGTCGCAGAAAACTTAATTACCTTATTGCTGAACGCAAGGCAAAGGGTAAGTTCCTCGATTTGAACGATATAAAATAATACGGTTAAATAATTGCTTACTGTCCGTTAAAAGTCGAACCTATTAGGTTTTGTTTCTTTAACGGACAGTTTTTTTGTCTTGCATATTCGTCATTCTTGACGCTGCGCCTTTTGCGTGTATCAGTGTCTATGATTCTTCTTTATGCACCTCTTTTAATTGTTCTATTTGTTTAAGCATTTGCTTTGTAGTTTGGTTTATGCGCCAGAAGCGTGTCGCAACACTACTAATTACTACAATGTAAATAATACCTGTTACAATACAAGCGTTTGGGTTTATAAATAATTCTTTCCCTATTTCATGCAGTAAAAAGCCAATCCATACAAGGGTCGTTACTGCAGTGCCAATACCCAATTGATAGTTTCGACGCTTCAATAATATTATATTTTCTACAGCATTAATGATGGTAGCATTAAGTAGTTGGTCGCGCAAATTATCTTTATATTGTATAACGTTTACTATTGCCCAAAAGAGGCACCATAACACTGTAACGATTGTAAAGGTGTAACTAAAAAGACCTTTAGCGCCTCCGTAAACAAATATGATACCCATGATAATATCGATAACAAAACCTATAATATTCCATTCTCGTTTAGCCATAAGGCTTTTTACTTGCTCTTTTGTGGTGGCTTAATTATTTCGTTTGAAACAACCTCATAGTTGCCAATATGCTGTTTTAATATCTGCATTTGAGCCTTCAGCATGTTGAGTTCGGTGTTAAGTTCCATTTTATTCATACTTTATTTTTATAATTATATGTTGATAATTAATCATTTACATCTTTTTCAGTCGCTCTTTGATACGTACAAGTCGTACAGAGATATTTTTCGCAGTAGTGCCCACTATTTTACCAATCTCCTCATACGATAAATCTTCTAACCATAACAACACAATGGCGCGGTCGAAGGGCGCAAGGCTGCGTATGCGTTCATGTAGTTGTTGCATTTGACGAGAGTCGGGCGTGTCGGCTGTCAGTAGGTTTGGGTCTACAGGCACCTGTATCTTTTTTCTTCGCTTGCGTCGCTTGTCTTGAGTAATGCATGTGTTCATGGCCACTCTCCATACCCATCCGCGTTCGTCGCAATGTTCTTTAAAACTGCTGCGGCCGTTCCATAACTTTATTAGCACCTCTTGCATCAAATCGTTAGCTTCGTCCTGGCAACTGGCAAACATAAGACATACCGAATAGATCGTAGTCTTGTGCCGTTTGATGAGGTGGCTGAAGTTTTGTTCTTCGATGTTCATTTTTCTATCTGTTTACTTTAATTGTTTCGTGTTCATGTCGTTATTGGGCACTCTTCATATATAAATACTATGAAAGTGTTTAAATAACTACAAAAAACATGTAAATATTATCATTTTTGTCGTGCTTTTATATAAAAGCATGTAAGCCTATCGCCAAAATAAATATAGTATCGTTGTTCCTATCCTGTCTTTTATGCTGTCATAATGTTAAGTTTATGTATAACATTGTATAAATATTCATTTTTAGGGCAAAAGTGAATATTTATACATTATGCGTTTTTACATCTATTATGATAATATAGGTTAAAATACTTGCAAACCGTAATAAAATATGGGCGTATTGCTTACACTTTTTAAAGTTGATACTCCTCATTGCAAAAGCATGGGTTTTAGACCCTGAAACCCATGCTTTCAGGCTGTGATATGCTTGAGTTTGCGACGTGAACCCCATGCTTTCAGACTGTAATTTGATGCCTTTCTCTTTCTTACCTTATTATTGTATATTTATACAGAAATGTGGCTTGCTACTTAATGTCTTTATTACACCTTATTAAATATAATAGAATT
>ERZ859937.734-NODE-734-length-12319-cov-1.335698_pt1 | contig 12319 bp, 11 predicted proteins | sample MGYA00509985_ERZ859937 | MGnify/ENA primary metagenome ERZ859937 (study PRJEB30046, sample SAMN00715169) | human gut metagenome | study: EMG produced TPA metagenomics assembly of the A metagenome-wide association study of gut microbiota in type 2... | reverse complement strand
GATTGCAACCGGTTCGGATCTGGCATCGGCAAGTGACGTGGTAGAGGATTGGATGGTTCCGATTCCGGCAGAGAATGTCGCAGATGGTGAATATGACATCGAGGTTGATTCAAGTTCTTCGATGTTCAACATTACTGCCTGCAAGCTCACGGTAGCAGACGGCAAGATGACCGCCGTTATGACGATGGGAGGAAAAGGCTATCGGTATCTGTATATGGGTACCGGCGAAGAGGCGGTTGCTGCAGATGAGTCAGAGTATATCCCATATGTAGAGGATGCAGATGGTGCGCATACATTTACAGTTCCTGTGGATGCGCTGGATGAGGGCATTGCTTGTGCCGCATTCAGCAACAAAAAAGAAAAATGGTATGAGCGGACGCTGGTATTCCGTTCCGATTCACTTCCGGCTGATGCCATAGATAATCCGTCGATGAAAACGGCAGAGGATTTAGGAATCGCCGATGGTGAATATACGGTTGAGGTAACCCTGTCCGGAGGCTCCGGCCGTGCAACGGTGGAAAGCCCGACGAAAATCAAGGTGGAAAATGGAATCGCGACTGCAACGATTATCATGAGTTCTTCAAACTATGATTATGTGATTGTCGGTGAGGAGAAGTATCTGCCGGTCAATACGGAAGGAAATTCTACATTTGAGATTCCGGTTACCGGATTTGACTACAATATGCCGATTTCAGCGGATACGACGGCGATGAGTACGCCACATGAGATCGACTATACATTATATTTTGATTCTAAAACAATAAAGTAAGGGTGTTGAATTTGAGACGAGGAAGAAGAATTCTTTTTTTACTCCTGTTCGCCCTGTTATGTACGTTCCCCTGTGCTTGTGCAACACAGGGGAATGTTGCATATACAGAGGATGCAGGAACAAAAGAAAAAGTGACAGATGCATCTGCATCGGATGCAGATATCCGCTGGGATAACTTGAAAATAGAAAATAGTATGGATTTAAGCTATGCGACACAGTTTTCCGTGGATTATTATACGGGAGGGTATAAACTTATTTCCGTTTCTGATATCGGTGATTACCTGCTTGTGCCGGATGGGAAGAATGTACCGGAGGGACTTCCTTCGGATATTACAGTGATTGATGGAACACCGAAACACGCATATCTGGCTGCAACGTCCGGCATGGACTTCATTGTGAAGATTGGACGTCTTAACAACCTTTCCTTCTCAGGCACGAAGGAAGATGGCTGGTATATCCCGGAGGCAAAGCAGGCGATGCAGGCAAAGACGCTTGCCTACGCAGGCAAATACAATGCGCCGGATGTAGAGCAGATGCTTGCCGGGGATTGTGATCTTGCTATTGAGTCGACGATGATCCTGCACAATCCGGAGGTAAAGGAGCAGTTAGAGGCGTGTGGAATCCCAGTGATCGTGGAACATTCAACTATGAGACACATCCGCTTGGCAGATTGGAATGGGTGAAATTCTATGGGGCGTTGTTCGATGCGGAGGATGCTGCAGAGCAGTTATTTGAGACAGAGACGGCGAAGACCGCAGACGTTCTGAACGAGACTCCGACCGGAAAAACCGTTGCATTTTTCTACGTGACGACAAACGGTGGTGTCAATGTGCGTAAGTCCGGTGATTATGTATCGAAGATGATCGAACTCGCCGGAGGAACCTGTATTACGTTCGATGATTCGGACGAGGAAAATGCACTTTCGACTATGACGATCCAGATGGAAACATTCTATGAGCAGGCGAAGGATGCGGACTATATTATCTACAACAGCACAATTGACAGTGAGCTTACGTGCGTATCAGAACTTTTGCAGAAGAATGCACTATTTGCGGATTTTAAAGCCGTTAAGGAAGGACATGTGTACGGAACCGGAAAAAATATGTTTCAGGAGACGACCGGATATGGTACGATGATTGCGGATATGCATGCGATATTTACCGGACAGGAGATAAAGAGCGATTATTTTTATAAGCTGACAGAGGAATAAGCGGAATCGTGAAATCGGTGCATGGAACATGTACTATATGAATTGTGAAATGGAATAAAGATGAAGACAAAAAAGACGCGAATCATAATTACATATATCGTATTATTTACGCTGCTGCTTGGTGCAATTCTGCTATCACTTTATATCGGCAGTGTATCGATCGCCCCGCGGCAGGTATTCTCCGTATTAACCGGACACGGAACCGATGCGAAAGCGATGCAGATTATTCTTTCCATCCGTCTGCCGCGTGTGCTTGCGGCAGCAATCTTAGGAGGTGCACTTGCGGTATCGGGATTTTTGCTGCAGACATTTTTTAGAAATCCGATTGCAGGTCCGTTTGTGCTCGGAATCTCTTCCGGGGCGAAGCTGGTTGTTGCACTTGCGATGATCGTAGGTGTCTCACATGGTATTACAATGAGTTCGTGGTTTATGATCGCGATGGCATTGATCGGATCGCTCCTTTCGATGCTTTTCGTATTGGCGGTATCAAAGAAGGTGCAGGAAATGTCTATGCTGGTTGTTGTGGCGTGATGATCGGTTATATCTGTTCGGCAATCACGGATATTGCTGTGACCTTTGCAGATGATTCGAATATCGTGAATCTGCATAACTGGTCGCTTGGAAGCTTCGCCGGAATATCCATGGCGCATGTAAAGATCATGACAATTGTTGTTGTAGTGGCGGTGGCTGGTTCTTTTCTGCTATCTAAGCCGATCGGGGCATATCAGATGGGAGAAAGCTATGCGCAAAATGTCGGTGTATCGATCCGCCCGCTTCGTGTGATGCTGATTTTATTATCCAGTTTATTATCCGCCTGTGTGACGGCATTTGCGGGACCAATCTCATTTGTCGGAATCGCGGTGCCGCATCTTGTAAAGAGTATGGTAAAAACGACAAGCCAATCGTGATGATACCGGTCAGCTTTCTTGGCGGTGGTGTGTTCTGCGTGCTCTGTGATTTGCTGGCACGGACAATCTTTGCTCCGGTCGAGCTTTCCATCAGCTCTGTGACAGCGGTATTTTTAGCACCGGTTGTAATTTACATGATGGTGAAGGAGAGGGGGCGCAGACATGGCTATGCACAGTGATGATGATTATATGGTTACGGAAGAGGCGAGTGTAGGCTATCAGAAGCGGACGCTCATAGACCATGTGAATCTTCATGTGAAAAAAGGAGAGATTCTTACCCTGATCGGACCAAACGGCGTGGGCAAATCGACGATTCTGAAAAGTATCATCCGGCAGTTATCCCTGATTGCAGGAACAGTCAGCATTGATGGGAAAGAGTTGTCTTCTTATGCACCGAAGGAGCTGGCGAAGAAGATGGCAATCGTGATGACAGAGCGGATTCATCCGGAACGATATACCTGTTATGATGTCGTGGCGACCGGTCGGTATCCGTATACCGGGAAGATGGGGATGCTGCAAAAAGAAGATGAAGAAAAAATCGAAGAAGCGATGCGGCAGGTGCAGGTGGAAGCGCTTCGGGATCAGGATTTTGAGAGGATCAGCGATGGACAGCGCCAGCGTGTGATGCTGGCGAGAGCAATCTGCCAGGAGCCGGAGATTTTAGTGCTAGATGAACCAACCTCGTATCTGGATATCCGCTATAAGACGGATTTCCTGTGGCTGTTGCGGTCGCTTGCAAGAAAACGGCAGATGGCAGTTGTGATGTCCCTGCACGAGATTGATCTGGCACAGAAGATCTCAGATCAGGTTGTCTGTGTGAAGGAACATCGTGTCGATCGGGTCGGCACGCCGGAAGAGGTGATGACGACCGAATATATACAGGAACTCTATGCGATGCAGGATGGCGTCTATGATGCGGCGTATGGTAGTGTGGAATTTCCGAAGCCAACCGGGGATGTCCATACCTTTGTGATCGGTGGAGGTGGATACGGAATCCCGCTATACCGGAAACTGCAGCGGCAGGGTATCCCATGTGCAGCGGGGATTTTACCTGTGCATGACCGGGAGTATCCGGTTGCGAAGGCGCTCTGTGAGAAGGTACTGGAAATCCCGGCCTTTACAATGCCGGAGGATACGATGCTTGCGCAGGCAAAGGCATTGATCGATGCCTGTGAGACGGTATATTGTCCATGTATGGAGTTCGGTGTGTGCAATTCGTACAATCAGGAGCTGTATTTTTATGCAAAAAAGCAAAATAAGTTGAAAAATCTTTCAGAATAGACTTTGAAAGCCATCTCTAAAATGCTATAATAACATGAAGTGAGTTTAAAGGTGGAGGAACAGATGGGAGCATCATTAGAAGAAGAGATTAAGAAGAGAAGAACATTTGCGATCATATCCCACCCGGATGCCGGTAAGACGACTTTGACAGAGAAGTTTCTGCTCTATGGAGGTGCGATCAATACAGCCGGTTCGGTAAAGGGAAAAGCAAATTCCAAATACGCAGTTTCCGATTGGATGGAGATTGAGAAGGAGAGAGGTATTTCCGTTACCTCATCCGTGTTGCAGTTTAATTATGACGGATATTGTATCAATATTCTGGATACACCGGGACATCAGGATTTCTCGGAGGATACCTATCGTACTTTGATGGCGGCAGATTCCGCGGTCATGGTAATCGACGCATCAAAGGGTGTAGAGGCGCAGACAATCAAGCTGTTTAAGGTTTGTGTGATGCGCCATATTCCGATTTTTACATTTATCAACAAGATGGATCTTGAAGCAAGAGATTCGTTTGAGCTTTTGGATGAGATCGAGAATGTCCTTGGAATCCGGACATGTCCGATCAACTGGCCAATCGGTGCAGGAAAGCGTTTCAAGGGTGTTTATGACCGGGATACAAAGAAAGTATCGATGTTTCAGGCAGTGTCTGTTGGCGGTGCGAAGTCGGCGGCAGAGACAGATTACGATGTGACAGATCCGGCGCTAAAAGATGCTGTCGGCGATGAACTTTATGCACAGCTGATGGACGAGATCGAGCTTCTGGATGGTGCGAGCGATGAGTTTGATCAGGAGCTGGTGGACAAGGGTGAGTTATCTCCGGTGTTCTTCGGTTCCGCACTGACGACATTCGGTGTGCAGACATTTCTGGAGCATTTCCTGAAGATGACACAGAGTCCACTTCCACGTATGTCGGATGCAGGTCTGATTGACCCAATCACAGAACCATTCTCCGGTTTTGTGTTCAAGATTCAGGCGAACATGAACAAGGCACATCACGATCGTATCGCGTTTATGCGGATCAGCTCCGGTAAGTTCGATGCGACCAAGGAAGTCTATCATGTGCAGAGTGGCAGAAAGCTTCGCTTATCCCAGCCACAGCAGATCATGGCACAGGATCGTAAGGTTATTGATGAGGCGTATGCCGGTGATGTCATCGGTGTATTCGATCCGGGTATTTTCTCTATCGGAGATACGTTATGTACGCCGGGAAAGAAATTCCAGTACGAGGGAATCCCGACCTTTGCACCGGAACATTTCTGCAGACTGGTGCATCTTGATTCGATGAAGCGTAAGCAATTTATCAAGGGTGTTACACAGATCGCACAGGAAGGTGCGATTCAGATGTTTCAGGATTATACACTTGGAATGTCCGAGATCATTGTCGGCGTGGTTGGTGTGCTGCAGTTTGACGTATTGAAATACAGACTGGAAAATGAATATGGATGTGATATCCGGCTGGAGCCGCTTCCATATAATTATATTCGATGGGTAAAAGATCCTACAACGGATCTGAATAAACTGTCGAGAATCAGCGACTGCAAGAAGGTAAAGGATATGAAGGACAATCCACTTTTGCTGTTTGCAAATGAATGGTCCATCCGCCTGATGCTGGAGCATAACGAGGGACTGGAATTAGAAGAATTCCGCAAGAACTAGAGAATCAATGAATTGTGAATCCGGGGTTTAAAATTGTATCAATATTGGGAGAAGCGTTGATATAAAAGGAGAAGGTAACATGATTTTAATTGACACACAAAAAGAGGAATTTACAAAGTTAAAAGACATTCGTATCTTCGAGAAGCTGGACAACGAGCAGCGTTATAATGGTGATCTGCTCGTAATCGGACTTGGCGGCATGGGCAGTCAGGTTGTCTGCGATATGAAGGGGATGCTGATGGGAGAGATCACACCGGACGATAACATCCAGTATCTGATGGTTGATTCTGATATCCCGGCGATGGAGAATATGATCGAGGCAAGCCGGGACGGTATTGGCTTAAATGCAACCGAGATCATCAGTATCTACCGACCAAATCTGGAGAATCTTCTGGTCAAAGGCATCAAGGAAAATCCGGTACATCCAAACCTTGCAAACTGGATGCGTGAGGATTTCCCACAGATCAACATTGATACGGATGGAGCCAAGGGTAACCGTCAGATTGGACGATTGATGTTTTCCAATGCATATGAGGACATGCGTGTCCTGCTGTTTGATAAGCTTGAGGAGGCACATACCCGTTCGAAGTCAGGCAAGCTCGATATCATTATCGTGTCGGGCGTCGCTGGCGGTACAAGTGGTGGTATCCTGACAGATCTTACCTATAATATCCGAGCCTATATCCGTTCTAAGAAGTGGAATGATGTGCGTGTGGGTGCCTGCCTGCTGATGCCAGATGTGCTTTACAGCAAGCGTGAGATCGTATCCAATCCGGATCTGCTTGCAAACTTAAATGCAAATGGCTATGCAACCTTGAAGGAAGTCGATTATTATATGCGGCTTACAAGTAAGGACAAGGATGAACGCTATATATTTGAGAGCACGACACACAAGCTTACAATCCGTGAGAATATATTTGATGCCTGTCTGCTGATATCCGGCAAGAAGGACGAGCAGGGCTATATTCCAGATGGCGTAATATATAGTGATGTGGCATATTTCCTGACGAAGCTCGCTTCTGTCAAGCATGTCGGACAGGGCGGCGATGGCGAGAAGGGCAAATTGCTGCGCGATGTATTTTTCGATATGGATGACCGTGGTTATTACAAGATCATCAACGAATCAGATTATAAGATTCCGATTAAGCAGATTGAGAATATCTGTGAGTATGAGATTTTTGCAGAGGCATATAAGAAACTGCACGAGCTGTCAGAGGACGATCCGCAGGCAAAGGAATCGAGACAGAAAGTGTTTGGAGAGTTAGATGCATTCCTGACTGGAAAACCGGGCGATGAGATCAAACTTTCAGTAAATGGAATCATCCCAATCAAGCAGTTTGAGAAGCCAGTCTATAAGATGATTAAGAAGAATCAGGATGGCTTGCGTGAGAATATGGGGCGTCAGCTTACTTCTATGAAAGACCGTATTCCAATCATGATTAAGTCTCTGAAGAATCATGTACTCGATACATTGAATGCAGAGCTGGAATGGTTTATGCAGAAGAAGGGACCATATGCAGTCATGGATATCATCGGCTGTGGCGGTATCGGAAGCAGTGAGAAAGACCGTGGCATGATCGCAGATATTGACCGGCTTTCCGGACTGATGAAGCAGTATCAGCCAACTGGTGAATACAGCCGTATTATTGAGTCAATCAAGGACATCGTAGCAAAGCGGTTCTTTACGTTCCCATCGGCAAAGCGTGAGACAGAGAATGGTTACTATGATGCATGTATCAAAGAATGTCTGACCTTGCAGCGGAATATGCTGATCGAAGTATGAGCGATCAGGATATGTTTGGAGATATTACCCGATTCCTGCGGGCAAAGGCAGAGCGACTCGAAGAGCTGTATGCACAGTTTAACGAGGATCTGAAGAATGCTGTGGAGGATCTCGCAGCAAATGGAAAGCGGATTACCGGATTCCTGTTAAAGGATGCAAAGCAGCAGGAGTACCTGCCGTCTGATTACATCACACAGGATCGTGTCGATGAGTTGTACAAGGGTATCGTAAAGTTGCTCGCGGATAATGAATCAAATATTGATAATGGACGTATCGTACCTGTAAAACAGGAGATGGAGCGGGTATATAAGAACATTCTGATCGGTGTCGGTATGTATGCACCAGAGAAGATGATCTCCGTTGCATTTGCAGATAAGCGCCCGACATTGGCAGAGCTTAACATGATGTTTGTGTCTCCGACAAATGAGACGCGTGCAGAGATCATGGATCGGGCTGCAAAGGCATTTGTGGAAGGTGCCAGTGAGAAGACGGCGAAGAAGAAACTGTGTATCTTAAAGCCTGGATTTAAGGTAAATATCACGAATCATAAGTATATTTCCCTTCCGGCGATCATGCCGTTCTTCAGTGAGGCGGTGACAAGGCTTCTGACAGCACCACCGTACAAGGAAGACCGTAACAATATCTCCCTGAATACTGGTGATGTGGCAATCTCTGTGGACGATATGTACATCGGAGTTCCTCTTTCGATGATGGCGTGTATCGATGATATGCGGAAGGCATATGAGGTTGTTCCGGACAGCTATCTCGGATTACATATTGATGAAGTGAATAAAGACATGAAGACGGAGTTTCCGGGCGTTGCATAAGAAAAAAGATGCTGCAAGAAATTGCAGCATCTTTTTTCTTTATTCTATTGATGATTTCTTCGGAAAATATTTTTTGCAGGTGATCACGAACAGGATGATTGCAAGTGCAGTTGCAAGGTAGTCGGTGATCGGCTGTGCCAGTGCAAGTAATTTTGCAGAGTCAGTAGTCGCATTTATGATGAACAGGATTGGTAAGTATAACAGTCCCTGCCGGCTGATTGAAAGAATCAGGGAAGGGAGTGCAGCACCTGTCGACTGGATCGCATTGATAAATACAAATAACTGTCCAAGAATCGGACCAGATAAAATGTAAATACGGGAGAACTGGAATCCAAAATCATAAGCGTCGGCATCTTCCAGAAAGGCGCTGACCAATCCATTTGCACCAAAGTAGCAGACGCAGGTCATGATTGCACTTAATATAAATGCAAGTAAAATGGAAAACTTCAATACGGCGAAATACCGTTTCCGGTTTCCGGCACCGAAGCAGTAGCCGAGCAACGGCTGGATTCCGGTACCAAGCCCGATCAACAACATGACAACGATCATGTTTACCTTCATGGCAACACCGAGTCCGGCAACTGCCATATCTCCGTAGTGTGACATTAGATTATTGATTAAGATATTGCTGACACTCATCAATATGCTGTTCAGCGAAGCAGGAATACCAATGGCGAATACGGAGCTTGCAATTTTGTCTCCGGCTTTGTAATCCTGTAATCGAATCGATAACTGTGATTTTTTTGACAGAAGATGCGATACATAAAAGACCGCGGATAAAATATTTCCATGACGGTTGCAATCGCGGCACCGGCAACATTCCAGCCGAGAAGCAAGATCATGACAGGATCTAAGATTACGTTTGCCATATTTCCGATGATCATACCGGACATTGCGGTTTTTGCGCGTCCTTCGGAACGGATGATGTTACTGAATGCGTTACTTATGATCAGAAACGGAATTCCGATGGCGACGATCCGGAGATACTGGGTTGCGTATTCTATCGTATCCGGACTTGCACCGATTGCTTTGCAGACAGGTTCTGCAAAAATTACAATTAAGATCATGGATATAATTCCTACAGCCAGCCCGGTCCAGAAGCAGAACGCGGAGGCATGCTTTGCGCGATCTTCCTGACCTTCCCCAAGCATACGGGAGATAAAGGACGTTCCGCCGATACCGAATAACATACCGACGGCCATAAATAACAGGAAAGCTGGGGTTGCGACCGACACAGCAGCAACCATCAGTGCATTTTTTGTCTGTCCAATAAAAAATGTATCAGCGAGATTATAGATCAGAACCATAATCATGCTGATGATCGAAGGGATGACATTGCTTAACACGGCTTTTGGAACCGGAGCATCCCTGAAAATTTCAGTTGTATTCTGTTGCATAATCGTTCTCCTTATTCTTCGTAATCATTTTAATAGCCAAATATATATGCTAACATATGGTGAAACGAGATTCAATGAAAAGATCGGATTTGTGCACTTTTTTTCGTGCAAAGTAAAAAAGAAGTGCATTTGTTATGAAAATGTACTATAATGTAAAAGACTGTGAATAACTATAGGTCAGAAAGGCAATGAAATGGCAAAGAAATTTTATGCTGTGAAAAGAGGTGTTCGACCGGGAGTATATGAAACATGGTCTGCCTGCGAACCGCTTGTGAAAGGGTTTCCGGGAGCAATATACAAGAGCTTTCCGACGAGACAGGAGGCGGAGGCATTTGTAGGCAGAGAATGTGTGACGGAAGAATCAAAGCATACCGATGAGAATATGGTATATGCGTTTGTGGATGGTTCTTACAACAGTGCCACACAGGTATATGGGTATGGTGGATTTCTGATGGATCATGGTGAGAGGTATGTCCTGCAGGGACATGGTGATGATCCGGAGATGGCATCCATGCGTAACGTGGCAGGTGAGATACTGGGCGCGATGGCGGCAGTGAAGCTTGCAGTGGAAAAAGGATTACCAGAATTGGCGATTTATTATGATTATCTTGGAATCGAGATGTGGGCAACCGGAGGTTGGAAGCGGAACAAGACCGGAACGATTGCATATTACGACTATATGCTGCAGGTACAGGACAAGATCCGTGTCACATTTATAAAGGTAAAAGGACATTCCGGTGTGGAAGGCAACGAGGAAGCGGACCGCCTTGCAAAGGAGGCAGTCGGCATCACCGGATAGCGTACGCGAGAGATTAAATTTAAGATAAAGAAAAGTGGAGATGAAAGATGAAATTTCAGGTGAGTAATTTATTTCGGAAGAAAGAAGAACCAGTGGAAAATAATGCGGTAGAGACAGCAGAAGCACAGGTGGCAGAGGAAGCACCGAAGGCAGAAGCTGAGGCGGCACCGGAGCAGACGGCAGCTACTGCAGAGGAAGAAGTGACAGTTTGTCCAAAATGTAAGCAGGAATTTAAGAAGTCTGCAATCAAGGACAACTACAATGTATGTATCGCATGCGGATACCATTATGTGGTTTCTGCAGAGAAGCGGGTACGGCTGTTGGTGGGTCCGGGGACATTCAAGCCACTTCGCTGTAAGGTTGCATTCTCCAATCCATTGGATATGCCGGAGTACGAAGAGAAATCGAGCGCCTGCAGGAAAAGACAGGACTTGAAGAAGCGGTCTATACCGGTGTTGGTAAGATCGACGGAAATGAAGCAGTCATTGCAGTCATGAGCAGCAAGTTCCTGATGGGAAGTATGGGTATGGCTGTTGGTGAGAAGGTTACAAATGCAGTGGAATATGCAGACAAGAAACATCTTCCACTTATTATATTTACCGCAAGTGGCGGCGCGCGTATGCAGGAGGGTATTTTATCTCTGATGCAGATGGCGAAGACGAGTGCAGCAATCGAGAAGTTCAGTGAGCATGGTGGATTGTACATTTCCTACTTGACACATCCGACAACCGGTGGTGTTACCGCCAGCTTCGCAACATTAGGCGATATTACATTGGCAGAGCCGGATGCTTTGATCGGATTTGCCGGACCGCGTGTAATCGAGCAGACGATCGGACAGAAGCTTCCAGATGGATTCCAGCGTTCGGAGTTCCAGATGGCACATGGCTTTGTCGATCAGATCGTGCCGAGAGATAAGATGCGGGAAGTCATCTCCCATATTTTACGTTTACATGCGAAGAAAGGAAGATAATCATGATTAAAGAGATAGATGAGAGAATTGCGGAAATCGATAAAGAGATTGAAGAGATCATGGCGAGTGATCTGGTAGATGAGGCAAAGGTATATGTCCTGAAGCGGGAACGTCATGACCTGATACATATGTGTAAGAATCTGAACAGCCATGATAAGGTATATCTGGCACGTCACAAGAAGCGTCCGAAGATCACAGAGTATGTTGATGCGATCTTTGATGATTTCTTTGAGCAAAAAGGGGACGCGCTTGGTAAGGAGGATGCAAGTATCTATGGCGGTATTGCAACCTATCATGGAATCCCTGTGACGGTGATCGGACATCGTAAGGGAAACGATCTGGCAGAGAATCTGAAATGTAATTTCGGTATGCCGGGACCGGAGGGTTACCGGAAAGCACTGCGTCTGATGAAGCAGGCAGAGAAGTTCGGCAGACCGATCATTACATTTATTGATACACCGGGTGCATATCCGGGATTGGAAGCAGAGAACAACGGACAGGGTAGTGCCATCGCGGTAAACCTTGCGAAGATGAGTGCTTTGAAGGTGCCTGTAATCGCCGTTGTAACTGGAGAGGGAAGCTCCGGCGGTGCACTTGCCATCGGCGTGGCAAACAGTGTGCTGATGCTTGAGAATGCCGTGTATTCCATCCTTTCACCAGAGGGCTATGCGTCCATTCTGTGGAAGGATTCTTCCCGCAGCGGCGAAGCATGTGAG
>ERZ859937.732-NODE-732-length-12326-cov-1.556923_pt1 | contig 12326 bp, 6 predicted proteins | sample MGYA00509985_ERZ859937 | MGnify/ENA primary metagenome ERZ859937 (study PRJEB30046, sample SAMN00715169) | human gut metagenome | study: EMG produced TPA metagenomics assembly of the A metagenome-wide association study of gut microbiota in type 2... | reverse complement strand
TCCGAAAAGTTTCGTCAGGTAAAGGTAGTTATAACCGCGGATGGCACGTGCTTGCGCTTCATAAACGGTCTTGGAATTGCTGTCCGCAAATATAGAGGCATCCGCCGTCTCCAGGCCAGCCAGGAAACGGTTTGCACGGTCCACTGCACGATAACTCATCCGCCATGCAGTCTCCAGGGAACCCTTATCGGGTTTCCAGGCATGACGCTGCCATTCCGCATCCCAACCGGAAGCCTGACAGTCCATCGTAGAATGGTTGGCAGCAAATACCTGAGGCTTGAATCCCCATGTTTCGTCATCACCGGAACCGTGCTGGTCCGTATAAAAGGTATCATAAAGTCCGTTCAATCCGGAAAGGACATTCTCCTCCGTTTTAAACATGAAATCTGCCGGAAGAATATCGTAATGATCCACTTCCAAATAATCGTCACAAGACGTTACGGTGCTTAAGGCCAGCACACCGATCAACAGTTTATATAAGTTTTTCATAATCATATTTTTTATCCGTTAGTATTAGAACTGTACACTCAGACCGAAAGTAACCGACATCGGGAACGGATAACGTCCTCCGTCAAATCCCGAATACAATACATTGGAGTCACCAACTTCCGGATCGCCGAACTTATTGTACGAAGAGATGGTACATACATTGTCGACACTGGCAAATACGCGTGCATTTTCCATTTTCACCGGTTTCAGCACATTCTTCGGGAATGTATATCCTATCTGAATATTTGAAATCTTCAGATAATCCCCCTTCTGGATGTAGGCGTCGGACACACGCATGTTCTTATTATAGTCTGTCTTGGTGATACGCGGATATTTGGCGCCGGTATTCGAAGATGACCATGCATTATTGATATATTCCTTCAGTACATTCTGATAACCGCCGTCGGGTGCATAGACTGAGGTCAAGCGGGCCGAAGAATAAGAAAGGATATCCATACCGGCTACACCGTACAAGTTCATCGAGAAATCAAAGTTTTTCCAGGAAGCGGTAAGGTTCATTCCGTAAGTGAACTTGGGATATCCATTGCCTATAACAGTACGGTCGGCATCGGTAATCTGCCCGTCACCATTCAAATCAACAAACTTATAGTCGCCGGGCTGGGTAGTCTTGTCCTGATATACACCACTTTCAACTCCCTTTTCAACCGCCAGCCTATTCATTTCATCAATTTCGGCCTGGGTTCTGAAAATGCCTTCTACCTTCCAGCCATAGTAGGAACCTACAGGATAGCCGTTCTGTGTAATGGAGTGGTTGTCCCAGTTGTCGCCATCTTGTGCTGAACCTGACTTGCTGAATATCGGATCGCCGACTTCAATAGCCTCGTTCTTCAGGGTAGACCCATTCAGTCTTATGCCGATATTCCAATCGCTGAAGCTCTTGTTCCACGCAGCAGTAAACTCGAAACCTGAGTTACGGATATGTCCCGCGTTAGTATAGACATTGGAGAAACCGGTAGAAGGACGAATCTGGCGATACAGAAGCAGATCCTTTGCGTCACGGATAAAGTAATCGGCAGAGAAAGAAAGCTCATTGTTCATAAAGGCAAAGTCAATACCGATATTTGTCTGCTCATTGGTTTCCCATTTCAGGTTGGTATCAATTTCTTTCTGCTGGGCAATACCGGCACCGTTAATCACACTCGAACCATTAAAGAACCAGTACATTGCATTTGCCGAAGACAACTGTGCTATGGACAAGTTGGTACCATTGCCCGCATTACCGGTCTGTCCCCATCCGGCACGCAACTTCAAGTTACTGAACAGTTCTAAATCCTTAATGAACTTTTCCTCGGAAAGACGCCAAGCTACAGAAGCGGAAGGGAATGTACCATAACGATTGCCGGCACCAAAGTTCGAAGAACCGTCGCGGCGTACCGTTGCAGTCACAATATAGCGGTCGTTCAAAGTATAAGTCAGACGGCCGAAGTAAGAAAGGAATCTTGTCTTCAGGTCCAGCCCGCCATCCGTTTGCTTGGAAGAAGGATCATTGGTCAATGAAATTTGGCGGATGTTATCTGCCGGGAAATCGTTGGCACTGGAATTCAGCCAGGCACCGTTCGTATCGCTGGTAGAGAAACCGGCCATTGCACTTACGCGGTGATGCTCATTGGACCAGTCATAGTTCAAGAACGCTTCCAGACCGAGTGAAGTGGACTGGCTCTGGTTCAGCGAGAACGAGTCCTTACGGTCTTGAGTTCCAAAGGTTCTATCATTATAGGCTGTATAGCCATTATAACCTTTTGTATAATAATTATAACTGGCAATAGTCTTGAAAGTCAACCCTTTGTACAAATCGAGTTGTAGGAAAGCACTAGCAAGCATACGGTCCCATTTATTAATACTGTCGGCAGTCTTGGCAGCAGCAACCAGATTGTCAGCTCCCTTGTTCACGTCTCCATTGCCTTCTTTCTTGTAATGTCCCCAAGTACCGTCGGGCAACACAATAGGCATGGAATAGAAAACACCGTCCTCTACATAATCCATGGTTGGAATGGCTTGTGCATAGTTTCTCAGGTTGCCTCCTCCCATCTTTTCCGAATGTGCATAGTTCAAGTTCAAGCCTACATGCAGAAAGTCTTTCACTTTGTGAGTGATATTAGCGCGTGCCGTCAAGCGTTTAAAATTCGACTCAATCACGATACCCTGGTTGTTCAAATAACCCAGAGATAAGTTGGCTTGGGTATTTTCGCTGCCTCCCGAAGCAGAAAGGTTATAGTTCTGCTGTAATGCCGTGCGTGACATTTCATCCTGCCAGTCAATGCTGTTCAGTCTGCCTATGTAATCCTCGCCATATGCCAGATTGGTCATGGCAATACCGTCATTCTTGACGGCGGAACGTACAGCGCTTGCAAACAAGTCCGCGTCAGCCACATCAATCTTATTCGAATTGAACTGGAGGGCATAGTTGGCCGAAAAGTTCACCTTTGCCTTCCCCTTACCACCGTTCTTGGTAGTAATCATAATGACGCCATTGGCACCGCGAGTACCATAGATTGCCGTAGCCGAAGCATCCTTCAGAATTTCGATGGACTCTACATCATTAGGATTCAAGAAATCGATGGAAGTTCCTACCTGCACACCGTCCACTACATAGAGTGGGTCGGCAGAACCATTCACGGTTGCCACACCGCGGATACGGATGGAGAAACCTCCTTCCGGGTCACCGGAAGAACGGATGACAGATACACCTGCCGCAGCTCCCTGCAAACCTTGTCCCAAGTTCACCGGATTCCGCTTCATCATTTCCTCCGCATTCACGGAAGCCACAGAACCGGTGAGGTCGGATTTCTTCATCGTACCGTAGCCCACAACAACTACCTCATCCAAGGTTTCGGTATCCTCCTTTAAAGTAATTTTCAGAGCATTCATATTCCCGGTTACTTTGACCGTTCGCGCCAGATAACCGATGTAACTGGTCTTCAGCGTAGAACCTACGGGACACTGCAAGGAGAAGTTACCGTCCAAATCGGTAATCATACCGTTTGTCGTACCTTCCACAATGACATTGGCACCGATGATGGGCTCGCCTTTCTCATCCACCACTTGGCCCTTCACAGTAACTACACTCTGCTGTACGACAGTGACACCTGCAAACGGCTGTACGCTTGTTGCAAAGAGAGGTCCGGCACATGCCAGCGATACTGACATGATACCCAAATACTTCATCACATTTCTCATAAATACTAAATACTTAGGTTTAACAAATACCCCGGTCATAAGCACATCGGGAAAAAGATATGCGACACAATTTTGTGCCACTATAGAGGCACTGCCGTGCCATTGGGAAGGCACATCTGTGCCACCATAGTGGCACAGATTTCGGTAACTATATCCCTTTCTCTTCCATACCGACAGGGGTGAATTCAATATAGATTTTCAAAGATTAAGTTCAGAAACTCAGGGAAGTGCCTTCAATCTGGTTCAACAGTTGCGGTTTGGCCTTTCCACAATCCACTTTCACAACCTGAATACGGTTGTCGGCAGGTAGACAAACCAATCCTTCTGCCTGCTTCTTGTCAGCACTGTATACCTTCAGGCTCATTTTGCTCCAATCCATCTCAGCAGTGGACTGCGCCAACTTCAGATGAGGAAGTACCGAACCGTCACGTACCAGCATGATTATCGGCAGACTGCCTGCTTCAATCCGGTGCCATCCGCCTTCGTAGACTTTCTCTGTCTGGTAGTCTATCCATTTTCCTTCGGGAAGGTAAACTGTGCGGCCCGTCATACCGGATTCAAGCAAGGGGGCAACCAGAATCTGCGAACCGAAGAGATACTCGTCATCCACTTTCCATGCTCCCGGATCATCGGGGAATTCTACAAACAAGGCTCTTAGCATCGGTAAGCCCTTTTCTGTACATTCCTTAGCCTGAGCATACACATAAGGCATCAGACGGTACTTCATCTCCGCACTCTTGCGGAAGACATCCTGCACACGCTTGCTGTCGTACAACCACGGCTCTGTCGGAGGTGCCCCATGTGCGCGGGTATGGGAAGTAAGGAAACCGAACGGTATCCAGCGGCAATACAAGTCCTCCGGAGTGGATTTTACAAAGCCGCCCATATCATGGCTCCAGAAGGAGAAACCGGACAAGCCGAAGGACAAGCCTGCACGAAGCGTACCCAGCAGACCCGTGTTCGTAGTTGCAGCATCACCGCCCCAATGCAATGGATAACGCTGGGAACCGGCCCATGCGGCACGTGCCCACATTATATTCTCGTTGTGCAACTTCTTGGTTATCTCGGACACTGCCATATCATAACGCACCGGATAGAGGTTATGCTCATACCATCCGCTCTTGCCGGAAGCGTAAATACCATTCAGTGGAGCAGCCTCGCCAAAGTCTACTTTAATGGCACTGACACCGATATTCAGCAATCCCGCCAGTTTGTCCTGATACCACTTTACGGTTTCCGGATTGGAAAAATCAAGCACCACATCTTCGTAGGGAAGTTCACCATTTCCATTTTTCACATACATGTCTTTCTCTATCAGTTCAGAGAAATAACGGTTTTTAGGAGTGAAATAAGGCAACTGCCACAAACATACATGGAAACCTTGAGACCTCAAATCCTTCAACATCTGCTGTGGATTCTGGAAACGGTTCTCGGAGAATTATAGTCACACTGCCAGTCCACATCAAACCAGCCGGTATCGAAAGGATAACATCGCACGGATACTTGTTCTTACGGATATTGGCCGCTACATCATAACCTTCCTTTTCACTGAAATAGGTAATACGGCTCATCCACGTACCGAAAGACCACAAGGGGGGCATGCCCGGCTTTCCTACCAAATCGGTGTACTCGTCCAGAATATCTTTCGGCTCGCCGAAGAAAACGAACAAATCCAGGTTCTCGTCACCCATGAACATTTTGTTCAGCCCAATATAGGTAGCACCAAAATCACAAGTCACGGGAGCGGATGTATGCATAAACATACCATATCCCCGGTTACTCATAAAGAAAGGAATCGGTTTGTACATCTGGTCCGTCTCAGGCCCTTGTGGGTCTGTAACGAACAAGTTCACCTTCTGTCCGGCCTTGTTCAGCCCAGTGGCAGACTCTCCGCAACCAAAAATCATTTCATCTGCAGTCAAGGTAAATACCGGATTGATGCGGCGAGCATTGTCGCTTCCCCGCTTCACAAAACAGAACGGCGTATATTTTACCTGCGTAGAGTCCGCGTCGCTCAAAGCGGCAGTCTGGCTCAAGATACGTCCGGCTTTATCCTTCAAGACGATTCTCCAAGGATTCTTGTTAATCTGAATGGTTCCATAGTCGCTGGAATAGATAATCTTGTCATTCGTCTCGGTAACTTTCCAGCTTCCATCCCTGCCCGGTTCCTTTGCCAACATGATGGAAGCGGCAGGTTTGGGTTCCACCGGGGTCGTTAGCATACGGATACGTACCGTACGCGGAGTTACAAAGTCAATCTTGAATTTGAGGTTAGGGTCATTTTCATAGGCAGTGAAGGGGAAATCGAGCATTCTCATTTTACGGGGCTGTGCACCGTTGGTATTGAAGGCTTGGCGGGGCATCAGATGCCCGCGTTTCCAATTCACCAGCCCTTCACCCGACTTGGCATCGAATGACTCCAGGTGATCTGCAAAAAACAAGGTATTACTCAAGTCACGGAAATCGGTACTCATGTCCAGAGGTTGGTTCATCAAATACGAGGTACCGTCATTGACATGTGGCTGTGCCAACAGATTGCCACCGGCAAACAACAGCATCGCCACTGCTAAAAGTTCTTTCTTCATACTATTAGGATTTAAATGATCTCGCCTGCAAATGTATTTTTCTTAAAGGAAACACAGATGCCTTAAAAATGTCTTTTAATATCCGGTTTTGTTTCATAGAACCCATATAGGGCCATTGGAAACAAAATGCATACTATTTTTCACCAAACGGAGGATATCATCCCACACGAATACGCAAATCTTTCCTTGCTCGTTCGAAGGATTATATTTAAGTTTGCAGTTACAATATTGTTAATCCTTCTAATAAAGAAAATACATGAAACAACTGCTCCTATTCCTTATATGCAACCTGGCCTTCCTCCTTACTGTTCAAGGTAACTCAGCGGAAATCCCGCCGGCTGTCATGTTCAAGCAGCTCTCTACAACAGAAGGACTCTCCAACAACAGTGTCCGAAGCATCTACAGAGACAATAGGGGATTCCTCTGGGTGGGGACAGAATCAGGACTCAACAAATACGACGGCACTCCTTCCAGCAGTATTACCAGAACAACTCCGACCTGCCGGACGATGCCATCAGCGAAATTTTCGAAGGACCGGACGACAATGTATGGATAAGGACTTCCAGCGGCTACAGTATCTATAATTATAAGACCGGTAAATTCGACAATGACTATAAACCCATACTCGATGGGCTGCAAATCCCCAGTAAAAACATTCTGAGGATGGGAAAAACATCCAAGAATGAGTTTTGGGCCTACGACTATTCCAAACTTTACATACGAAGCATGGACAACAGCTCCATCAAAGCCTATCCACTGGCAGTTGAAAAGATTTCAAACCTCTATATAGGTGTCCAGTTCATTTATATAATGTACTCCAACGGTACCCTATACAGTATCAGCAAGCAGACTTCCGAAGTCAAGGAAATAGCCATTCCCACCATCTATAGACCTTTGCTGGAGAATCATGAGCCACACATTTACATAGACCAAAACGAAAGCCTATGGGTATACACCTTCCAAAACAGCCTACTTTTGCACAAGAACAGTTTTACACAGCAATGGGAGGACATCAGCCTGAACAATAACACTCACATACAGTACAATCGCGTGCAACGCATCCTCGACCTGGGAGACGGCAACGTATGGATACTTACCAGCCATATGGGGCTGTTCGTTTACAACACCCTGACCAAATCGCTTACCAACTTGGTGCACAATCCATTGAAACCGCACACCATTGCCAGCAACAATCTGAATACCATTTACCGGGACAAAGACGGAACCATATACATAGGGAATTTCAAACACGGTATTTCCTATTATAGCCCCATGTCCCAAATCATACTATGCAACAAATCCCTGGAATATGATGATATCCTGACCTTCTGCGAAGACACCAGCCAGGAATACATTTACTACGGAACAGACGGTACGGGACTAATCCGACGTTCACTGGTGACCGATTCATACGAAAAGATAGTAACTCCCGCCAATATTGTAGTCGACTTATCCATCGCCTCCAAAAACCGCCTATGGATAGGCACCTTCCAGAAAGGACTGCTATGCTACTCGAAAGGGCAAATCAAACAATACACAGTAAGTAACAGCCAGCTTCTCGAGAACAATGTGTATACAGTAAAGGTAGACAAACACGGATACATCTGGATAGGTACCATGAAAGGATACATACAGAGGTTAAATCCGGAAACCGGGCAGTTTGACACCATCTTGTACCGTCCGGGAGAATTCTTTGTCCGAGATATGTACTATGATAAAGACAGTACCCTTTACGTAGCGACCAAAGGAGGACTCATTATCATCGATACGGAAACCCAAGCCTATAATATCTACGCCGAAGCCGGCCGCTTCAAGGAGAACAATATGCTCACTGTCTATAAGGACAGCCGGGACCTTCTTTGGATAGGACATCCACACGGACTGAGTATATGGAACCAGAAGAACGACTCCATCTACTTCCTTGACCAGAAAAACGGACTTGCCGCCAACCTCGTCAGAGCCGTCACGGAAGACAACAACAACCAGATGTGGATTGGTACCGGCAACGGCATCTCACGAATCAAAATAACAAACGGTACATACGCCATCGTGAACTACTCCGTAAGCGACGGACTGATATGCAACGATACCAATGTCCACGCCATCCTCAAGCTACAGAACGGCAATATACTGATAGGCACGCCACAAGGTTACCAGACTATCATTCCACAAGACATCCTGACCACAAGTTATGATGCCAATATTTACCTTACCGGTATTGAGCTCAAATCCGGAATGACCCATCCGGACATCCTGAACGGCAGCTCACTTGAATGTGCACAACATCTTTCCTTCACTGAAAAGGAAAATTCATTCACTCTGTCCTTCTCTGCCCTCGACCTGGTGGAAACGGATAAGATAAAATATGCCTATAAGATTCATTCCAACTGGATTTATGCTGAAAACAACAAAGTAAACCTATCCATGCTGACTGCCGGAAACTATACTTTATCCGTCAAGGCATGCAACTCACAAGGCATATGGAGCCCCAACGTCAAGGAACTGAAAATAAAGATACTCCCTCCTTGGTGGCGCACTTGGTGGGCTTATACCATATATAGCGGTATCGTTTTGTGCATCCTTCTGTCCATTATCCGCAATCTGCGCTTACGCCAAAAGCAGAAACAAATCATGCAGGCCATCGAGGTGGAAAATGAAAGGCAGCAGAAAATCAACAATATGAAACTGCAGTTCTTTGCCAACATAAGTCACGAACTGCGGACTCCCTTGTCACTTATCATCAATCCGCTTGAAGAGTTTTTCGTAGACCATCCCGAATATCGTAAAGGCATTTTGGATATGGTCAAACAAAATGCCGACTATCTGCTGGAACTGATTAACCAACTGCTGGATTTCAGAAAGCTGGATGCCAAGGCTGAAACCCTGAAATGCAAACATGACAACATCCTTATCATTCTGAGTGAAATATTCCACTCTTTCGATCCGATAGCACAGAAACGGAACATCAGCTATAGCCTTACCGCTCCACAACATTCTGTATTCATGGATTTTGACTATGACAAGATACGCAAGATATGCACAAATATCCTGTCAAATGCATTCAAGTTCACTCCCAATAAAGGAAGCATCTCACTGGATATTGCCGTAAGAGGCACAAATCTGGAACTGACCTTTACCGACACCGGTTGCGGCATAGAGGATGAAGCCAAGGAGAAAATATTCCAAAGATTCTATCAGTCGGGCAAAAACCAGTCGAACAACGGAGGCAGCGGCATTGGACTGCACATTGTTTCCGAATACGTAAAGATGCATCAGGGTACTGTCTGTGTCAGGGATAACCAGCCTTGTGGTTCTGTATTCCTGATTACCCTACCCCTGCACCAGAACAGTAATGAAACCAAAAACGGAGAACCGGTCGAAGAACCGGAAATAAAGGAAGAATCCCATCCATTCACCATACTACTCGTAGATGACAACTACGACTTCTTGAAATTTCTCTCTGAAAGTCTTGCCAGGCAGTATCATGTATTAAAAGCCACAAACGGAAAACATGCACTGAATGTACTGGAAAAGGAAGATATTGATTTAGTGGTCAGTGACATCATGATGCCCGAGATGGATGGTCTGGAACTATGTTCAACCATCAAGAATGACATACGCTACTCCCATATCCCCATTATCCTCCTGACAGCTAAGGCAAGTGAAGAACACCAATTGGAAGGGCTTAGCGTTGGCGCAGACGACTATATCACCAAGCCTTTCAATATGGAAGTCCTCAAGCTGCGCATCAACAAGATTATCGAGATGAACGTCAAACGTCAGGAAATATTCAATCAGGACATTAAAATCGAGCCAAGCCGTATCACCATCACTCCCCTTGACCAGCAGCTGGTGGAAAAAGCCATCCAGATTGTAGAGGACAATATCAGCGAAACCGAGTTTTCCGTCGAGGAGCTTGCCAGCAGCCTGAATATATCACGCAGCTATTTCTACAAGAAAATGATTAAGATAACGGGAAAGAAACCCATCGAATTCATCAGGACCATCCGTATGAAACGTGCACAACAACTCTTGACAGAAAGCCAGATGCAAGTTTCGGAAATTGCATATACCTTGGGGTATAACTCCCCCAAGATATTCTCCAAACATTTTAAAGAAGAGTTCAACATCAGCCCATCCGAATTTATAAGGCAGCAGGCTGAATAGAAACATTATTTTGACATCAAAGCATCCAACGAAGACACCAACGCCACCAAAGCAGCACTCCAATTAATGGCTATTTCATTGGAAGCATACGAACCTTCCACATCTGCATAAGACTCATCCGGCAGATTGGAAGGATAGGGTACACCGTCTTGTTGGCCAGGATTGGGACCGCCAACAAGGAAACCGGGAAGAGGTGCCTCTATATCATCCGATGCAGAAAGACGATGGTGCGGATACAGAGGACTTTTCATCCCGAAACCGGTGACATAACAATATCCCGTGGCATTCTTTCCTAAAATGTAGTCCATATTGCGGTAGGCGTTCGTCAGGTACGACTTCTCACCCGTAAGCAAATAGGCGCAAACCAGTGAAGTGGCTTGGTTAGCACACCCTTCGGCAAGGCATCCCCAAAAGAAATCTTTGGCATCGTTGCCGTAAGGAGCGTGGAAAGGAGAGCGGTCAGCACCCCGCACAGCCTCGGCAGCATAGTCCAGTAGCAGGTCTTTCATGGCATTTGCCAACTCCACGTCTTCACCCTGATATTCCCTGCCCGGTTGCAGCCAGGCAAACACGCCCAACGCAGTGGTATTGCCCCAAGAAGGAGTCTTATATGCAGTGGGCAGATGCTTCTTCACTTGTTCCCGGTAAACGGGCTTTCCCGTAGCAAGATAGAGCTCGGAAGCCGCCCAGAAGAATTCGTCATCGGCACTACGATCACCGTAAGCTCCCGTAACCACGGCAGGTTGATATTGCTTGTTGAGGAGGTCCTGATGATAGAGCGCTTGCGGATGCGCTTCTGCCCAGGCGTAAGCACGTTCGGCAGCCTGCAAAGCCACTTCCGAAAAGCCAGGATAATCCTCTTCGTAAGGAGCAAACAACACGGAAGCTTGCGCTAAAGCCGCAGCATAGTCCAATGCCGCCGTTACTGATTTCTGAACTACATAACGGGGCTGCTTACACTCCGTAGGCTTGATAAATCCCTCGAACGAAGGGGTAGTCAGCTTGTGGTAGACTCCTCCGTCGGCAGGGTCTTGCATGGTCAGCATCCATTTCAGGTTATAGTACATCTCGTCCAGCAAATCGGGCGTGTGGTTTCCGCTTTCCGGGATGTTCACCCGTTGACGGATAAAATAGTCAGGAAAGCGGGCATAAATCGCCTGCATCAATCCGATGGAATAAGCGGAGTTCACAATGTACTTGTTATAATCTCCGGCATCATACCATCCTCCCGGAGAAGAAATCACCGCTCCCGCCTTACGTTCCGGCCCGGCAGCATTGGGATGTACCAGCACCTTGTCATCTGGATGGCCTGCCGGACGGCTCCACCGACCCGCATAAGTCGCTTCGATGGGCATACCCGTACGTTGGTAATAGAAAGATTTCAAAGCGGCATCGGCCAAAGGGGACAGCACCTTTTCCTTTACTTCGAATGCCACTGAATCGCCGTTAACCAACAGAAGATATCTTCCCGGTACCGTGATGTCACTGAAATCCAATATCGTCCTGCTCTTATCCGACCAAGCAGATGAAGCAATATATCCGGGCTTACCGGAAAATACCCGATTGCCCGTGGCTGCATCTACTATGGTAAATTCACGTACCTCACCGGTATTCACCACTGCTACTTTTTCCTGCTGGGGATAGTACCCTAACTGATTCAAACGTACAGTTTCTGAAGGATGCCCTAAAGTGGCCATTCCTCCCAGAACTGTAAACAGACATGTAGTTATATTCATATCACTATTCTTTAGTAATCATTTATATTATTCTATTTCAAAACTATTTATCAGACAATAAGGTAATGAAACTGATGGCCGGCAAGTGTACCCGTACCTGCCCATTCTCCACTTTCACTGCAGTTTCCTTCATGCAGTCCTTTGTATTGGT
>ERZ859937.729-NODE-729-length-12376-cov-1.618781_pt1 | contig 12376 bp, 18 predicted proteins | sample MGYA00509985_ERZ859937 | MGnify/ENA primary metagenome ERZ859937 (study PRJEB30046, sample SAMN00715169) | human gut metagenome | study: EMG produced TPA metagenomics assembly of the A metagenome-wide association study of gut microbiota in type 2... | reverse complement strand
TTATCGGATATACCCCTCAGGATTTTACGTTGACCCAGGATTGGTTCGATATGTTTTTCCGTCAAATTCGATTTTTTCGGGAAACATCGAACTTATTAGCTTAATCTTCATCCCTACAGACGCATTTCTTATATAGCTATCTATATTGTTTATCAGATTGATAGAGTAGTTTAGTTTGGGTTCGATATTACTGCGGTTAGGGTTCTCACGCATTTCAACTTGTTGTTGTATGGTTGAGGCTTCTTTGGTGTATCTCTCCAACATTCTGTTATATTCTTCTTTGGTTAAATCTCCGTCCAGGTATTTATCCTCAATGCTGTTGATGCGTTTTTGGACGGTAGAAAGTTCATTTTCAGTGCTGCTACTTCTTTTTTACTTTCTCCTTTGCGTTCACTTTGCAAATCCTTTAGAATTTCGTTATACAAGTCCAATACCGTTTTATTGGGCTTTAATTGGGCTGTGTATCGAGCGAACTCTTCATTTACGTTTTCTGATCTCACCCTTATATGTTTTTGATTGTTACAACAAAAGTAGTAGGTGTATTTGCCGCCATTGCCCGAACTTGTCGCACCAGTTAAGGCACAACCACATACGGGGCAGATTAAAAACTTCCGCAAATACAAATCGAGATTTATGGCTTTGGATAGTTTGGGTGTTTTCTTTCTTTTACCGTCCAAAATCTCTTGAACTTTATAGAATGTTTCTTCGTCTATAATTGCTTCATGTTCACCGTTTACATAATATTCGGGTTCTCCTTTGTATGCTGGCACACGTATTTTGCCAATGTAGAATTTATTACGCAACATTTCAAGAAATGAACTTTCAGGTATATTATATCCTTTTCTTGCAAATTTCCTACGGATATAGCAAGATGTTTCAATATCTTTAGCCACTTCTTTAAACATGGCTTGTATAAATGGTGCTGTATTGGTATCTATTTCTACATGGGTTTCATGTTTGCTAATACGTACATTCTTATATCCTTCTTGGTGCTTTATTAGCACATTTTCCTTTTGCCAATGTTCCATGAATACCGTCCATTGCGTCTTTTGACCTTTTGATGTTGTCGCATTGTGCCTGTACTCCAATAATAGGGGCCAGGTGTCTGAATTGAAGTCTAAAGGTGCTTCAATTGCATTTGGTTCAACTCCCGATTTAAGTAATTCTTTTAGGTTCTCACTGGCACTGATAATGTCTCGTGAATATCTATCCCACTGCAAGAATAGTAATTTGTTTACTCTACTTTTGTTTTTACGTATATAATTCATTATTCCTTGTATGACAGGACGCTTTTCAAATGTTTTAGCACTCTCATCCTCTCTGTATGGGATATTGTCAATGATATTATATCCCATTTGGTTACAATACTTCCGTAGACGTTCTTCTTGTACGTCTAAGCTGGCTCCTAATGTTTGTTCATTTGAACTTACTCTATAATATATTATTACATTTGCATTCATAATTCTTGTTTTTTAGTTAATGCTATTTTTTCATTCTCTATCTGCAATTTTGCTAATTGTACCTTGCAGATTTACATACCTCATTTTTATGTAATTTAACATATCCTACTTTTAGCAAGATATTACTTTACAGTTGTTAACTCTTTTAAAGTGTCCGTATCTTCATTCCGATTGCTAAAAATTGTTTTCCTATTTTCCATCCGATAACTGTTTCCCGACAGCTGTATAATCTCACAACAGTAGAGCAGTCTGTCAAGCAATGCCGCTGCGACAGCTTCCTCTCCCGGTGTTACCAGTCATTCTGTAAGGGAGTAGTTGGCTGTAACGATAAGCGATGTCTTTTCCTGAAACTCATTCACCAGTTTGAACAGCAACATGACATCTTCTCTTTTCAAGGGAAAGAGTGTGGCATTGTCAATGGCCAGCAGCTGTGCCTTCGTGATCCGTTTGTAAGTTTTCATCGCATGCCGGGAAACATCCCTTGTCTTCAGGCAGGTCAGAAGATCTTCCAGCGCAACCATATACGCCCTGTATCCGTTTTTCACCGCCTCATGGACAAGCCTGGCGACGATATAGGTCTTTCCTGTTCCGGACCTCCTCCCTGAGACAGGCGAGCAGAAACTCCGGATAGGTCAGCTGCTTTTCCTGGGCCTGATGCAGCAGTTCCTCCAGATGTTCGGTCAGATTGCCCAGCTTGAGCATACGTGCACATTCCATGAGTTCCTTCTTATGTCTTGTCATATTCCCTAAGTATTTCGTTATAAGACTGTATCAAGCCGCCTTGTCGGGGCAGGCAATCCTCCAGTCCGTATGTTTCCGTTCCATTGTCCTTCCCCCTGCACACATATTCACACAGGCTTTTAACCGAGTCCCCGTTATAGATGCCTTTGTCCAGACATATCCGTATGGCCTCTATCAGTGTATTCTTGTCATATCCGGGAATTTGCGCAGGATCACCTCCAGATTATCCCTGTAATAACGTTCCTTCCTCCTTTTCAGATTATCCATCCACATGGCCACCTCCCTGTTGCCCGACACATGGACAAGGATGCGTTCGGCTATCTTCACTCCGGCGTTTCTCGGTTTTCTGTGGGAGTCGTCATAAACGGTCCTTCCCTTTCTGGTACAGAGCGCATGCCGGCAGATGAGTTTCCCCGTATCCTTGTTGTACAGCTCCACATTCCCTTCCGTCTCCTGCAGCCAAGTTGTCTGCCCGCTCCGGTAAGTTCCGCATGGCAGGCTGTAATAATTCCCCCTGTACTGCACTGTATTGTCCTTGCGTACATGGTATTCCCTCATCTCCTCCTGCGGTGGCTGTGGCGTCCCATGATAGGGTATGAGAAAACTTTTCTCCACGGCAAACTCTTCCCGTGGGACAAGACGGGCGGTCCCGTGCACCTTCCCGTTCCCCGTCCTTTCGGGCCATTCGAGGGCCTCCCTGTTCAGACTGTCGATATCACGGAACACACGTGCCACCAGAAAGTTCTCCTTCACATATTTCACTACGTTCTCGACCTTGCCTTTTGACTCGGGATCTGCCTTATGGCAGAACACCGGCTGGAAATGCTGCTCCCTGACAAACGTCTGGAACTTCCTTGTCAGCACCAGGTCTCCCAGGTTCTCCCGGGAAATCAGCACCCTGTCCTGGTCATAAAGGATCTTTTCCGGTTTCCCTCCGAAATACTCAAAAGCACACTCATGTGCATAGATGGCGAGTTCCGTGTCGAAAGGGCGGCGGGCGAAAAAGGTGAACTTGTAACGTGAACGTGCCAGGACGATCGCAAAAAAATAGACTTTCGTGCTTCTGCCGTTTTCCGCGGACATCCATTTCTCCCCGAAATCTGCCTGCGCATACTTCCCATAGGGGGTATCCGGCAGTTTCTCATAGTCCCTGCGTATCCTGGCCTCCGACTTCTTTCCGATGCCATATTTGCAGCGCACCTTTTCTACAAAATTGAATACGGTCTTGTCGCACACTTTCGGGAAATCCGGATAGCATTCTCTAAGCCAGTCATGCATCCGTGCGGCCGATATGTACGGATATTCCTCCAGAGTCCCCCGCACATAATCCTCGTATCCTGCCAGTTTCAGCGTGTATTTGCGATGCGAATTCCGCCTCCTTACAAAATCTTCCCGGGACATCTGCAGATATCTCCGCACGGTGCTTCTGTCCACTCCCAGGTGCTTCCCGATCTGTGTCTTGTTTAATCCTTTCGACTGAAGCTCTCTAACCTTGTACCACATATACTGTTTCTCTTTAAAAAATCGGCTCGTTGTTATCATAATGATGTCTGTCTTTTTGAACCGGCAAAGATAGACATCCCCGGAAAAGTGCGGTATTCGCATTTTCCATTTTCCTGCTGATAAAGTTACAAATTACATACAGAAAGGAAAAATATACGAGGTGCAGTACAGCATCCCGGAAGGCTATCCCGAAAAACTCCTCCCGGTGAAGGTGAAGATAACCTCCAACCACAGCGTGCCCAGCCGCCGAAAGACCACTTTGTGGCCTTATACCAATGAGTTTCGACATCGTGCGCAACGGAGAAGCCCAAAAAGTCAATCCGCCCTATGGGTTAAGTACCTCTACACGATGGATAACTATGATTCTTCCGATGGAGGCTCTTCCTTACTATTATGATTTGGGCTATAGGTTTACACAGAAATATTGGGGCAAAGGATATTATGCCACAGAAGCTTCTGCCGCTTTGATGGATTATGCTTTCAATAAACTGAAGATTCCGTGTGTCTATGTCCTCATTGAAGCCGACAATTTGAAATCAAGGCGTGTTTTAGAGAAAGTAGGATTCCACGAAGATAAGCCTATGACGATTGACGGTGTATCTCATGTACAATTCAAAGCAATAAAGCCAATGTGAGGACGTAAACCATATCTGTATGGGACATCATGATAAGGGATACGTTTATTTGTTTATGTGTTATCGTGATAGGAATGTTCGTTTTACCTTTTGCGGCACTCTCCTCGCATTAGAATATAACGGTATGACATTGTATGATATTATTCTTAGTCCTCAATCCAGTGTTCTCAATCGTATTGGGAACTTTTTTCATAAAACCGCTGAAAGAAAGAATAATATTTTTCATCGGTTTTATTTAGAAAGAATAAAGTTGTTCGTATATTTGCGAACATAAAAATAAGAAGACTATGGAATCCAAGAAATATACATTGGAACAAGAGCAGATAGCCCGCTTTGCCAAAGCGATGGGGCATCCGGCAAGAATGGCTATTCTTGAATTCTTAGCCAAGCAGGATTGCTGTTTTTTCGGAGATATTCACGAAGAACTCCCCATCGCGAAAGCGACGGTTTCACAACATCTGAAAGAGTTGAAAGAAGCAGGTTTGATACAAGGAGAGATAGAAACGCCGAAAGTGAAATATTGTATCAATCGAGAGAATTGGAAAATAGCTTCGATGCTTTTTTCTAAATTCTTCGGACAATGTGTATGCAAAAAGGAGAGTTGTTGCGAATAGGGACAATTTTTTTAGGATTATTGTTCGTTGTTTTGCGAATAAAAACACAAATAACAACCAATAAAAACAAAAGCGTATGAACAGATTGATTTTAGCCTTGATTATCAGCTGCGGATTGACTGCTTGCAGTAACAATGGGACAAAGAAGAGTGCTTCTACTGATGTGGAGCAAACCCAGCCACAAGAACAGAAAGACCGTGTGGAGGTGTTGTATTTTCATAGCAAATAGCGATGCGCTACCTGCATGGCAATAGAAAAGAACGCCAAAGAAGCGGTAGAGGCAGAATTTGCTGACGAACTGAAAAACGGAACACTCGTTTTCAGAACTATCGACATTTCCGAACCGAAGAACGAAGCTATCGCCGAGAAATATGAGGTTACATGGTCTTCGCTTTTCATCAGCAAATGGAAAGCCGGCAAAGAAACGTATGAAAATCTGACCGAATATGCTTTTGCCAACGCCAGAACTGCTCCCGCCACTTTCAAGAACGGAGTAGCTGAAAAAGTCCGTACCTTATTGAAATAAAGTTCTATGGAGTGGTTACAGACATTATTGGACAGCAGCACGGCTCCTGCACTTACGGCTTTTCTTTTGGGATTGCTTACGGCGATTTCGCCCTGCCCATTGGCTACGAGTATCGCTGCTATCGGATTTATAGGTAAGGACATTGAAACCCGCCGTCGGATATTCCTCAATGGCTTACTATAACGCTCGGTCGTGTAATTATCTATACATTGCTGGGTATCGTATTGATACTAATACTCAAAGAGGGTTCAAGTCTTTTCGGTATTCAGAAGTTTATCGGCAAATACGGAGAACTCGTACTCGGCCCTGCCTTGTTATTGATAGGTTTATTCATACTGTTCGGAGGCAAACTGAAATTACCCTCTTTCGGTTTTAAGGGAAATGGCGAGGGCTTAGCCCGTAAAGGAGGATGGGGAGCGTTTTTGCTCGGCGTGTTGTTCGCTATGGCATTTTGTCCCACCAGCGGAGTTTTCTATTTCGGCATATTGATTCCGATGTCGGCAACGACTGTTGCAGGCTATCTGCTGCCCGTCCTTTTGCCATAGCTACTGCGTGCCGGTTTTGATTGTCGCTTGGATATTGGCATTCAGTGTACAACATATCGGCAGTTTTTACGGTAAAATGCAGACTGTACAGAAATGGCTGAACCGGATTGTCGGGAGCATATTTGCGATTATCGGTTTGTATTATTGTGTGATTATGTATTTATAAAAAACAAAAACATGGAAATCAAAGTATTGGGAACGGGTTGCGCCAAATGCAAGACAACCTATCAGACAATCGAGAAAGTAATTAGCGAGAACAATCTCGAAGACGTGAAACTTACGAAAGTAGAGGATATTGTGGAAATACTCAATTCCGGCATTATGGCCACACCTGCCGTTGTGGTGGATGGAGCCGTTAAAGTCAAGGGACACGTCCCGTCCGAAAAAGAGGTAAAACAAATACTCGGTATTTAAGGTACAGTTATGGATACTAAAAAAGAGTTGAAAATCCTCTTTTGGATGATTGTGGTTTATGCAGCCGTATTTTTCATGCCACTCGGCAATGAGAGGTTCATGACGGCTGTCGATGCAACCCTCGACCTTGCTAAATGGTATGCGCAGGAACACGTTATGTTATGTCTGCTTCCCACCTTTTTCATCGCAGGTGTGATTGCCGTTTTCGTCAGTCAGGGTTCGGTTCTCAAATATTTCGGAGCAAATGCCAAGAAGTGGTTATCCTATACGGCAGCTGCTGTTTCGGGTAGTATATTGGCAGTCTGTTCCTGCACGATTCTGCCGTTGTTTACGAGTATTTACAAACGGGGCGCAGGGTTAGGCCCTGCTATAGCCTTTCTCTATTCCGGCCCAGCCATCAGTATTTTATCCATCATTTTGACAGCCCGTATTTTGGGTGTAGAGATGGGTGTTGCACGAACGGTTGGAGCTATCGGATTCTCCGTAGTGATAGCCTTGCTGTGGCATTTATTTTCCGTAAGGAAGAGAAAGCCAAACAAGAGGAACAGATGATTATTGTTCCACTGCTGGAAAGACGCCCGATGTGGCAAACCTCGTTTCACTTTTTTACATTGGTACTGATTCTCGTCTTTGTAAATTGGGGTGCGCCCTTTGCTTTAGACAAAGGTTTGTGGACTTTCATCTTCACCTATAAATGGATATTACGGGAGTTCTTGCTCTGATGCTCTGTTGGTCGCTTGTCCGAATATTGAAATTGCGTCCATTATGGGTATGTGCCGGAGTCGTGATAACGATTGTTTCTGTTTTCCTTGCAGACGCCCTTATTGCTAAAGCCAAATTAGTACCGCTCGTTCCGATGGTTGTGGGTATAGCTTCACTTTCCATCATCTTGCTGTTTGATAAACGAAACGAGGAAAATAGAGAATGGGCATTATCATCATGGGGATTCGCCAAGCAGATATTACCCTTGTTGGCCGTCGGCGTAGTGACAGCCGGATTTCTTCTGGGTTCGACGCATGATAACACGTTGATTGCCGGAGTTATTTCTAACGAGTGGATTGAATGGGCAGTCGGTGGAAATTCGCTGCTATCCAACTTCTTCGCAAGTTTCACGGGAGTGTTCATGTATTTTGCCGCCCTGACCGAAGTGCCGATTATTCAAGGGTTGTTGGCTTCAGGCATGGGAAAAGGCCCTGCGCTTGCGTTACTGCTGGCCGGCCCGTCGCTGTCGCTACCGAATATGTTGGTTATTCAAGGTGTTATGGGGACAAAGAAAACCATTGTTTATGTAGCTTTGGTTATCATCATGGCAACAATATCGGGTTTTGTATTCGGAAATTTCTTTTAAGTTTCCCGTTTATATTGTTAAACAGACACGAACAAAAATTATTGCTCGTGTCTGTTTTGTGTATTCAAATAATTGCTTTATATTTGTATTCAGAAAGAGTTATTTGACAGCATAGCAATGCAAAATGTTGAAATTCGTACAGTTGCTAAATCGTTACCTCTATTTCTCAAATAATTCGCTAAAAGTTTATTCCCCAATTGGTTAAGTTAAACCGAGAAAAATCTAAAATAAAATGTTTTATTTTCATAATTGTTGGTTTTATGGTACCAGCAAAATGGGTTTACATGCAATCCTTTTTCTATCAGATAGGTATTACGTCTCGTGATGAGACAGGTTTGTCCTTTGGACTTTGTTATCCGATGGTGATGTCGCCCGACACCGTTGCCTTGTGTTTCCCAGCCCTGAATGGTTACACCGCTGACGCTGATACCGTTTTTATTGATATTCAGTTCTATGACTAATTGCTTGTCACCTTCCAAACGCTTGATATCCTGTCCTTCGGATGTGGTCTGTGGGAGTTTGGAAAGGTTGTAGTCCTTCGTTTCATTGCCTATCTTGATTTGTTCTTCTGAATTGAGAGAAAACAAGAATAGCATGTAATTTCCCATTCAAAAAGCGGACGGAGAGTGTCGGTTTATCGGTACTCTCCGTTTGCTTTTTTATGCTATCTTCATTGTCCGTATATAGGCATTTTTCAGGTTACAAATTATGCTGCCTATACACGGTCTGTGTCTATCGGCTAAAAGAAGACTCATTAAAAATAGGTATATTCCCCGCCTGAATCGCAGCGATTATGTAAAATTTATACCTAAAAAAAGGTATTGCAGATATTTTTGATGAAAATTAATTTTTCAGTCGTTTTTAATAAATAAATGAAAGAATGAATCAGGTCAAAATGGTATTAATTTTTGCCATATTATTATTTTTATCTTGTGTGAATGTAAGTGCCCAAGTAATAAAGGGAAGAGTAACCGATAGTACCACAAACGAAGCGTTAAGTTATGCCGCCGTGGAAATACGTTCTTTCGAGGATGATGTTTATATAGGAGGAAGCTCCACCAATGAAAAAGGAGAGTTTGAGTTTCATCTGAAAGGGAGGTATCCCAAAATTCGTATCACAGTTTCTTTCTTGGGATATAAGACAATACAAAAAGTATATGCCCCCGCTACGGAGTACAGTTACCTCAAATTCGAGATGCAGGAGGACTCGCAGACCTTGAACGAGGTCGTGGTGAAAGGATTGAGTCCTGCGGAAAAAGTGCAGCGGTTGGCCTATAATGTATCATTGGTGGAAACGGCCAAGTTGAAAAGCACGACGATGGACCTGTCCAATGTCATTGACAAAATCAGCGGGGTGAAAATCCGTTCCACGGGAGGCGTGGGTTCCGAAGCCAACGTCACTTTGAACGGCTTTTCCGGTCGGCATGTGAAAATTTTCATCGACGGTGTACCGATGGACGGTATGAGTTCCGCTTTCGGGCTGAACAATATTCCGGTAGGTCTCGCCAAACGTGTGGAGGTGTACAAAGGTGTCGTACCTATCGAACTGGGCGGTGACGCACTCGGCGGGGCTATCAATATCGTTACGGACAACAGCCGGTGTACCCGTGTGAACGCCTCCTATTCGTTCGGTTCGTTTAACACCCACAAAACCAATGTCTATGCGGAACATACCACAAAGAAAGGTTTTTATGTTTCTCTGAATGCCTATCAGAACTACTCGGATAACGATTATAAAGTCAATATCGACAGTTACACGAAGTTCAACGAGGATGGCAGTAACCAGGAGGTCAAAGAAAATCTCACCGTGCGCCGCTTTCATGCCAAGTATCACAACGAGGTAGCCATTCTGAAGATTGGGATAGTGGACAAAACGTTTGCCGATCGTCTGTTGTTAGGCTTCATGGGAGGTTACGAGTATAAACAGACCCAGAATGCCTCCACTATGGACTGGGTGTATGGTGCACGCTACACCACGGCCAATACGCTGATGCCGCAACTGACTTACGAAAAGAGATTCAAAGTGTTGAAGGGGCTGCACGTGTCGCTGAACGGTAACTACAACTTCGGCAAGTCCTATTCTGCCGATACGGCCAGTTGTAACTCAACTGGCTGGGTCAGAGTCAACCGAAAGGCGTACCGGGCGAGTTGTCGTACATGAAGTACCGTTACCGGGACCATAATGGGGCGGCCAACTTCCGCATGGCACTCTTTCCCGCAGACGGGCAGTCCGTGTCGCTGAGCAGTACGCTCACCACCTTCTCCCGCTCCGGCAAGGACGAAACGGCCTACAAACCCACCTATGAGCATCCATCGCAGAGTATGAAAATCGTTACCGGATTGAGTTATAAGTATGACTACAAGGGCAAGTGGAACACATCTGCCTTTGTGAAGCACTATATGAACCACCTGGAGGCCTACCTCGATCCGGAAGGCGGAATCAATTATCAGGATTTCAGCAAACCACTTCCTATTGGGGAGGAGGTTGGGCCAGTACCTACTTTTGGGGGCGGCACACACAACTGCGGTTGTCGTATGAATACGCCCTGCGTCTGCCTACCAGCCGTGAGTTGTTCGGTTCTGGCGACGACATTGAGCGAGGCAACTCCAATCTGAAACCGGAATCAAGCAATAACGTCAATATCAGTGTCACAGCCAATGCTGTGGATTTGACCGACCACCGGCTGACCATCGATGCAGCTTTTCAATACAGAGAAATCAAGGACTATATTCGCCGCACGACCAACAACGACAGTGGGCGTGCCAGTTCACAGAACGATGGTCGTGTACGCAATTTGGGTACGGACTTGAGCATCCGCTACACTTTTAAGGATGCCTTCTTCGTGGGCGGCAACTTCAGCTACATCGACATGCGGAGCTTGACCAGGTACGTGACGGGTACACAGCAGGAGAGCAAGAACTACAAAGAACGCGTACCTGCTATCCCCTATATGTATGGTAACGGAGAAGCCGGGCTTACCCTGCGCAATGTGTTTGTGAAGGGAACAGTGCTGGACATACATTATATGATGAACTATGTCCAGAAGTTCAGTTACGAGTGGAATGTGTACCAGAATGCGGAACTTGATATACCTACCCAATTCTCTCACGACCTCTTCGTCAGCTACAACTTCGGAAAAAAATCGGAGTTTACCGTATCGGCCGAGTGTACCAACATCTTCAATGCCCGCCTGTACGACAATTTCAAGATGCAGAAGCCGGGACGCGCCTTCGCTATCAAGTTCGGCTATAGCTTTATGAAGTGACCATTATATAACAATTAAAAACGATAAAGTAAAAATGAAAGACAGATTCAAATTATTCAGCATGGCTCTATGCGCATGTGCATTTGCAGCTTGTAATGACAATGAAGGAGTTGATGGACCCGGTGACGGTGACAAATCCCCCGTGCAATATGTAGTGATGAGTGCCACATCGGACGGAACGGCCAACTATTTGCAGTTGGCCAGCGACCCCACCAAAGGTACGATTGACCCGACTGAAGCGAACGGGCGTATATCTTTCGATGCAAGCAACCCAGATTTTGTCAACTACAACAACGAACTGCTGATTGGCATGAACTATCCCTCACAGGGAGGTACAGGTGGCTACTCCTATGCTTGGAAGCTCATTGACGGGCAACTAGTTCAACATGGCAATGGTATAATGCTGGATGGCGACGTGAAAGCACGCGGCTTTTTCAATGACTACTTGCTCGGTCTGTCTGACCAAGCCGAGGACAACAATCACTATACACGCGTGAAATACGTCAAGGTGACTGAGTTCAGCAGTGTGGTCGTAGATGGAAAAATAAACTGTCAGGACCACAGCAAAGAACCGGCCAGCCAGATGGGCAATGAGGCATGGGGGGTTGGTGACATAGCCCAGTACGGCGACTACGTGCTGCTGGCCTATACCACCAAACATCTGGTGCAGGATGGTAACTACACCTCAAAAGCAGCAAGCACCCGTGCGAAGGCTTCCTATGGTACAGACTTGGACAACAACTTTTATTTGGGTGTTTACAAGTTCGACCCGACAGATGCGGATAAAGAATATTTGAAATACCAAAGCATGATTGTCCGCAAGAGCGAAGACCATCCGGGAAAAGAAGCCGGACAGATCAAAGGCAACTCTAGGTCGCGCACGGAAACGGGTATCGAAGTCGTTGGTGATAAAATCTACCTGTTCTGCCAAGGCGGCAAGAACTTCCAAACGAACAGCCTAAGAGTGCCTTCTGCTGTGCTGCGCATCAGCGGTAGCAATATTCAGAGTGGCAAGCCCGTAGATATCGACAGTGATTACTACGTAGACCTAACGATAAGACAGGCGACCGCTATTTGTGGAGATGTTACTATCTGGGTGACAACAAGTTCTGCCTGCAACTCTTCACCAACCCCGGAATGGATGGGTACACGGAAGGCACACACAAGACATTCGGCATCTTCGACGTAGAAACGCAAAATTACACGCCTGTGACCGGTATGCCTGAAGCCGGCGACATCAATGACATTGCGCTTGCTTATGCTTCTGACACGGACAAGGGTACAGTGACTTTCGAATTGATGACTACGTCGGGTGCAGTCCTGT
>ERZ859937.728-NODE-728-length-12386-cov-1.677398_pt1 | contig 12386 bp, 10 predicted proteins | sample MGYA00509985_ERZ859937 | MGnify/ENA primary metagenome ERZ859937 (study PRJEB30046, sample SAMN00715169) | human gut metagenome | study: EMG produced TPA metagenomics assembly of the A metagenome-wide association study of gut microbiota in type 2... | reverse complement strand
CTGGCACCAGTACCAGTGCATGGTCACCTTCAACATGAGCCGCTCGGCCAGCTATTTTGAAAGCGGCATGGGCCGGGGCATGGGCTTCCGGGATTCCTGCCAGGACCTGCTGGGCTTCGTGCATATGGTTCCCGAAAAGGCCCGGCAGCGTTTGCTGGACATTGCTGCCACCCAGTTTGAGGACGGCAGTGCCTACCACCAGTACCAGCCCCTGACCAAAAAGGGCAACAGCGACGTGGGCAGCGGCTTCAACGATGACCCTCTGTGGCTTATCGCTGCTGCCGCTGCTTACATCAAGGAGACAGGCGACTACTCTATTCTTGACGAGTCAACACCATATGACAGCGATCCTTCAAAGGCAACTGACTTTATGGAGCATCTGCGCCGCTCCTTCAACTATACAATCAATCATCTCGGACCTCATGGTCTGCCACAGATTGGACGTGCTGACTGGAACGACTGTCTGAACTTAAACTGCTTCTCCGAGGAGCCTGGCGAGTCCTTCCAGACCTTTGGACCATCTGAAGGACCTAATGCCGAATCTGTTTTTATCGCAGGCATGTTTGTAAAATATGGAAAAGACTATGTAAAAATCTGCAGACATAAGGGACTTTGCGACGAGGCTGATACAGCCCAAAAGGCTATTGAACAGATGGAAAAGACCGTCATGGATGCCGGCTGGGATGGCGAGTGGTATCTTCGTGCTTACGACCACTACAAGCACAAGATTGGTTCCAAGGAATGTGAGGATGGAAAAATCTTTATTGAGCCACAGGGCTTTTGTGTTATCGCTGAAATCGGAAAGGATGAAGGGCTCTGCCTTAAGGCAATGCAGTCTGTTGAAAAATATCTTGATACTAAATATGGCATCGTGCTCTTGCAGCCGCCTTACCACAGATATCATGTGGAGCTTGGTGAAATCTCTTCTTATCCACCGGGATACAAGGAGAATGCCGGCATCTTCTGCCACAACAATCCTTGGATTTCTATAGCTGAGACTGTTATCGGCCGTGGAAACAGAGCATGGCAGGTATACACCCGGACCTGTCCTGCATACATTGAGGATATCAGCGAAATTCACCGCACCGAGCCTTATGTATACAGCCAGATGATTGCCGGTAAAGACGCTCCTAACTTTGGTGAAGCAAAGAACAGCTGGCTGACAGGTACTGCTGCATGGACCTTCCTCGATGTCTCACAGTACATCCTCGGTATACGTCCTGACTACGATGGTCTTATCATAGATCCTTGTATTCCTGACACTATGGACGGCTTTACAGCTAAGCGTAAGTTCCGTGGCAATACTTACCACATTACGGTCAGAAATCCTGCCCACGTACAAAAGGGTGTGACAAAGCTCATCGTGGATGGCGCTACTATTGATGGCAATATGATTCCGGCTATTAACGGAACCGGACACGATGTTACAGTCGAGGTTACAATGGGTTAGAGATACCAGACAGGCCTCTATACTGCTTCAAATATGACCCGGAATACGAAAATGCCGCCGCAGAGCAAGCTCTACGGCGGCATTTAGACTGCTGGTGATGTTCTTCCCATGTCTTTATTTCTTCTCTAAAGGATGCTGTTATGTAATTGAGACCTGCCACATATGCTCCTCGGTCTCTCCCATGTGAAACAGCTCCACAGTCTGTTCATCATGAGTATCATCAGGCTCATAGTTGCCAAGAAGATGTATGAGATACTTCTCCTGCTCATCTGATGTAGAGACCTTATCAATGTGTTTTTGCAATTCCTCAAGAAGCTGCTTTGGCTCCATGTCGGCATCGACTGCGATTCCAAAGCACTTCTTCGCAAGACCTGCGGTATAATACAGCTCGTAGTTACTTACAAGCACTGATTTTTGGCGTAAGCATTTGAGTATGATGCTTTGTCTGGCTATTGATGTAATCATATTATTTCCTTTCCGAGTTAGCTGGAATACCTCTAAGTCCAAGTTATTTCCATTATACCCTATTTGCTTTTTGTTTCAAGAGTATAACATGATATAGCTAAAGATAACTTAAGAGAGTCCTATGAAGTGGCAACAAATCCCGTCAGGAAATAATAAAGTGCTCCCAGTGCCTTTCCAATAGCCATAGAAATCACTATAATCCCAAGACCGGCGCGAAGCTTCATGCGCTTATATATAATAGGGAATGTGTGCAGTATTTCTGCGAGTGCAACTGCAATACAGCCGACAAATATGCCGACACACAATCCATATATTGCAATAATTATATTCCCACAGATATTGCTTACAGGTACTTTGGGCATATTTGCAAAGCCCAGATTATATGCCGTATCAAGCACTGATGATATATTACCTGCCACCACACCACATATCATGACATTTTCTATAAGTATTATATTTTCTATCCTGCTGCACCGAAGTATGCGCGGCACCACTCCTATCACGAGCACGAATGCAAATACACCGGCTGACACTCCTGCCCCTGCTAAAAACGCTATCACTGACAAAAATATTTCACGCAATATATATTCAAACATCCTGCTTTTCCTTTACCTTGTCTATTATTGTGTTCCACGTATCTTTATTATGCTTATCCATCTCCACCTGAATCGGTGTGACATCGTCGGATAGCTTACGCTTTCCGATATGATTAAAAAACAGTATGATTCCGACCGCCAGACCAATGCAGTAAAACACCTCAAGCACCGACACCTGTGGCTTGTCCACACCCATTATCTGCTTATAAAAATGTTCAAACACACCTGATATCGAAATATCATTATTGAAAGCCATGATTGTAAAAGCTGAACCAAAAAATATAAGTATACACACCGCTGCAACCTTTAGTGCTTCAAGAATCTTATTTTTGCTGTTGTCGTCATACTCTACAAGTACCTCCGGCTCACCAATGCTTATAACCTGTGCATCATCATAGCTTTCCGTGATTTGCTCTATTATTTTCATTACAGATATCACGCTCTTTTTACCGCGTATCTTATCCACGATCATTCCCTTTATCTGTCCCTCATAGCGTGAATATTTACAATACACACTTGCTATGTCATTGATGCAGACCTGCCTGCGGTGAAGTGTTTTCTGCTTTTCTGCGCGTATATACACGAGAATTTTTTCTTTTGGGGTATCAGTATGCTCCGGCATTTTCATGCTCCCTTCAATTAATATTCATATGTATATAATTTCCATTTATTTTGATTTTATTCACAAAATACACACATGTAATTAAATCAATATTTTTCGTGCGATATATTGTTTTTTTCGTGCAAACATCATAAAATAAATATAATTAATCTAAAGAGTGAGGTAACAAATGGCATACACTAAGGAAATACTGACTCTCGCCGTGGAAATTGGCGACTGTATGCTCAGAAACGGTGCAGAAATCTACAGAGTGGAAGACACTGTGGTTCATATACTAAGTTCATATGAGGTGGAAGAATTTGACGTATATGTGCTGTCAAACGGAATATTTGCAAGTGCAAATGAGAACAAGGAAGATGCCTGCAGCATCGTGCGCCACGTACCGCTTGGTGCTGTCAATCTGGCAAAGATCAGCGCGTTAAACCAGCTCGCAAGGGACATATGTGACCAGAAAATCTCCCTGATTGACTCATGGGACAAGCTTGAGCAGTGCAAAAATATTCCTAATTACAAAAAAAGCGCACAGATTTTCTTCTGTGGGCTCGGAAGTGCCTGCTTTTGCTATCTTTTTGGTGGCAGCTGGCTTGACTTTGTTTTTGCATTTGTTATAGGCTCACTGGAGCAGGTGCTTTTGTTTGGTCTTAAAAAATATAAGTTCACAAGGATTATAACCAATATTCTTGCCAGTCTTTTTGTGACACTGCTTGCCACCGCAAGTACACTTACAGGGCTTTCTCTTTTACCTGATAAAATCATTATAGGAGCTATCATGCCACTTGTTCCGGGAATAGCATTTACAACATCTATCAGGGATATATATAACGGGGATTATCTGTCCGGTACAATACATCTGCTCGATGCACTGATTACAGCCGTGTGTGTTGCTGTGGGAGCATGTCTGCCGTTTGTTGTGATGAAATATATTGGAGGGCTTTAAGCTATGGAGTTTATAATACAATTTATTGTGGCTCTCTTTGCCACATTATCGTTTGCAGTTATTTTTTCCGCTCCAAAAAAGGAGCTGTTTTACTGCGGTTTTACAGGAGCGCTTGGCTGGATCATCTACTATATAATGGTTCAGTTTGATATGGGTGTTGTGTTTCCATCGCTTATCGCGACACTGTGCCTTACGATAATGGCGCGCATTTTTGCTGCGGCACGCTCTATGCCTGTGACAGTTTATCTGCTTTCCGGTATCTTTCCTCTTGTGCCCGGAGCAGGAATTTTTTACACGGCATATTATCTTTTTACGAATGACAGAGCACTTTCCACCTCAAAGGGTATTTGAGGTGGCAGGTGCCATCGTGCTTGGTATCATATTCGGGTTTGGCATACCGCAGAGTTTGTTTAATCTGTTGAAGCCTAAGCACCAATAAGTGTTGTCCATGAATACAATGGAAAGACAGAAAACCATCCTGCAAATCCAATGCCTGATATTTTAAGGATAAGCGGTACAACAAAAACAAGTATCGAAAAGAAAACCGACTGGATATGGTTTTTTCGCCAGTATGATATAACAAGCGTTCCTGCCGCTACAACTATAAGCGCTCCCATCTGTGCCAAAATCAATAATATGATAAAAGCCCGGATGGAAAGTGCCGGCGGTAATTGTTCAAAATAAGGTATATCTGCTATGGCAGCCCCTGCCCCATGCATCGGATATGCCTTTGATATATTAATAAACCTGCATATTACAGGAATGATTGAAAGTCCCATTACTGCCATGATACATACAGCAGCCTTTCTATATATTATCTTCTTTTTTCCCGCCTTTGTCGCACCAAGTAAATACCACACTCCACACTGATATTCCATAGGGATGACATTGCCAAATGCTGCGACCACGCACAATGAAAGCAAGAACAGATTTATAAGCAGATCGTTATTCTTTAGCCCAAACAGATACAGATAACCTGTATCATAAATAAAACTGCCTCCATTTTCACATATTCTCTGATATTGATGCTGCACACGCTCAAAAGCAGGATAGAAAAATGTTACCGCGTACAATTCTGCCTTTAAGCCATCTGCTGCATTTTCACTGATTTTTCCATTTGCAGTCATATTGTCAATGCGTTCGATTTCAGAAAATGCCTTATCATATTTTTCCTGTTCTGATATAATGAGTGCTTCCTTTTCATCTGTCATTTTTCCTTCTAGCTGCAGCATAATGTCCCTGTAATACTGCTCCTGCGCGGACGGATTATATTCTTTTCCGATAATTTGCCAGCCAATCAATATTGCAAACAGCAGGATCACCACTACTGCTCTATTGGTGATCATTATTTTATATCCCTCATGGTAAAGCAATGAAATATGCGGATGAAAATGTTTTTTATGCTTTGATCGGCTTTTTACCAGTTCAAAATTTCTTCCATAGACAAAAAGTAAAATGGATAGCGTAATTCCGGATATTGCCAGATCAATGATTATTGACCGGGTTAAAACCAGTCTTGAAACCGGATACCCTCCTATATTAAAATTCAGATAGCTTCCATAAAGCTTTTGAGTTTCCAGTATTCCTATCAGATTAATGTATTTGAATACAGACCATTTTTCCACTGCCGGAATTGTCAAATATGCTATATAGCTGATCCCATAGAGTAAAAAAGCAGTGACATACGGCAGGACGATTCTGTCTGCGAATATGCAAAATGCCATAATGACAGTGCCCGTGGCAAAAAATACAAAACCTTTTGTCAGAACAGAATAAATTATATATCTAAGATGCTGATTTGCAGATTGCTTTCCATATAAATTGCAACTGACTGGATATCTGCTGTCAGATCTCCAAAACCTATAGTGATTTCCGCATAAATCAGATTCATTCCGTAAAACAGGATAGTTATAATTGTGCAGTGGACGAATAAAGCCGCAATCTTTGCAATCCCACTCTGCAAGCGACCGTTTTTTGTACTTCTTGTTATATAAAAAAGCTTTTTATCTTTTTCTGCAAATATTAAGTTTCCGGAAAAAGTAAAACCGACAATATCAAAAGCAGATCCGTCCATACACTCTCCATTGAAATTTTAAGAGACTTTGACGGCATCCACCGTATATTTTTTCCCGACAGCCCGGAATAATCTTTTGCACTTTTTTCAATATTTCTTGCTGCGTAATCGTTTTGTCCCTGCTTTTTGAATATGGATATACTACTTAAATTATCTTTACTCTCCTGCACTGATCTCAGATATTCCTTATAACCGGCTACCTTCTGCTGTTCTTCATAAAGCTCATCAATATAGTTTTCTTCTGTAGTTCCTTTAAGTTCAGGTGTATTAATATACCACAGAAGGAACAGGTTTATGATCATAAGCACACAAATAGACAGAATAAAACTGCGTTTTCGCCATATTTTATCCAGCTCATAAAATATCAATCTATGCATCCGGCTTTGCCTCCCCAAATATCGTCATATAAAGTTCTTCAAGACCATTTACATTTCCATATTTACTGCAAAGATTTCCGACTGTATCTTTGTCAATGATACTTCCTGACTTTATCAATATGACCTCACCAGCAATCGGCTCAATATCCGAAACAACATGAGTCGAAACCAGTATCACTTTATCCCCCTGCCAGCTCAGATATCCTCTCTCTTATCCTTACCCGTTCTTTTGGATCAAGCCCCACTGTCGGCTCATCCAGTACGATGAGCTTTGGATTTCCTAATACAGCCTGCGCTATAAGGATACGCTGCTTCATTCCACCCGAATATGTACCTATCGCACGGTCAGCGGCTTCTGTCATGTTCACATACTCCAATACCCTGTCTATTTCCCGTGACACATCCTTTTTAGGTATTCCTTTTAATGTCGCCATATAAGATAAAAATCGTTTCCCTGTAAACGTATCATACAAGCCCTGCTGCTGAGGTGCATAGCCAATAATACTTCGATATTTTGAGCCAAGTATTTTTATGTCATGTCCATCCCAGAGTACTTGTCCGTCACTTGGCTTGATATTTCCGGTTATTATGTTCATGAGTGTGGACTTTCCCGCTCCATTTGGACCAAGCAGACCATATATGCCGTTGTCAAGTTCCAGTGATACATGCTCCAATGCAATTTTATCTTTATACTTTTTAGCTATATTGTTAAGACAAAGCATCCTTTAACACCCCTTTCCAATCATTTTAATCGGCTCATAAATTCCGTTTCCTGCATACAGATCTGACTTTTCTATAAGTGCATACCGGTATTGGGTAATATCATAAGAGTCATCTCCCAAAGGCGTGTATTCATAATCATATATGACAAGAATTTTTGATCCGCTCTCTGCCTTAAATTCCAGATTCCATCCGAGAGCCTTATTTACAAGCGGTGAATTTTGTATCTCACCGGTTTTTGTATTAACAAAATAAAAAGTATGATCATCTGATGCATCCCATGTCTGACAGCACAAAATATCACCCAATTTATTCATGATATAATTCTGTGTAAAGGAACACAGCAGTTTTTCTTCGCCATTTTCCAGATTTACAGCTTTTACCTCTCCTGTATCTTTATATGACACGTATAGTGTATTGTCCACAACTGCCATGCTATGCAATGTCTGATTGTCTATGCTATATTTTTCACTTAGCTTTTGATTGCTTAGATCCAGTGTGGATATTACCTCCGTGGAATTTTTATACATATCATTCCAGTCATCATCACTCATTGTATAGTCATCTGTTGTAAGCTCTTTTCCATAGTCAACACCACTTAATACCAGTGCATTATCAAGGCAGCCCATAATCTTTCTGGTAATACCATCATCAAAATCCAGCTTACATATCTCCTTAGCACTTTTGGTATCCGCATCCCAGAATAAAAGAGTTTTCCCCGATGAAGTCGTGACACTTCTGCTATCCTCCGCTGTAGACTCAGACAGCTTTTTGGTGACAAAATAAAGCCCTTCACTGTTTCCGAGTACTGTATCCTCCACAGTAAGTCCCACATCAAAGCTATAAACCTTATGTCGGTTTGTTCCGTCAGTATCCATCTCATAAAGTGCTGCCTGTGACGCTTCTGTTTCAGCCAACTGTCCATCCAGATCATAAAAATCCTGCGTAACCGCGCCTTCATTATCCATTCCCTTACTCAGCACATAAATTTTATTCCCATAAGAAAAAATACCACTCGTACATATCGGAAATTCATCCATTACAAATACTGCCGGACAGTCCGGTGTATTGTGTTTACAGCCTGTATTGCTGCACAAATAGATTTCCTGTTTTGTGGCAAAATCCATATACATTAGGTGTGCACCGTACTCACCGTTTTCAAGTTCTTCAACATCCTCTGTCAGATAATAATATCCAGCATCTGTATAACAGCTTGCAAGGGTTTCTGTATCATTTAATATTTTAAGTCCTGCTGTCTGCTGATTTACGCTTTTCCCCGAATTGCCTGGCTCTGCATTTTTTACCTTGTGCAGTACATTATCTTTCTCAGTTGCGCTATTATAATTTGTCCCCGTGCTGCAGGCACAAAATGAACAGCACAGAGTAAATATCAAAACCATATCTGTTATTTTTCTCATTAAAAAAAGACCTCCTTGTTTTTATCAAGGAGACCTTATCATATAAAAGTCAAAAATCAGTCAAACCGAAAATATTATTTTCACAACGGCATTATGCATTTCATTATTGCCTATTTCAAGACTGCCGCCATGCTTTTTGCATAGTATCCTGCTTATCGCAAGTCCCATACCCAGATGACCATCCTCCGAAGCTTTTGCAAGAAGCAGCTTCCTTTGTTCCGAAAGAGTTTCATCCGAAAATCCATCCCCATCATCGACAATAGCAAATAATAACTTCTGACCATTCAATGAGACATCCAGATTTATACACTGCTTTGCATATCTCATTGCATTATTAAAAACATTCTCAAGCACACGATACAATACAGAGGTATCAATGCATATTTCTTCATTGGAAAGTAACGTACTTATCCTGAAATCAATATTTTTCTTTTGCGCTATGATTTTAAAGTCATCCTCTATATCGCTAAGCAGATCCGAAGCACTTATTTTTTGCCTTTTTAACTCTATATCCTCCATTTGGTTTAAGGTGCGCACCGATTCAGTATAATTATCCAGCCGTTTAGCTGACATATTTATGTTTTCTGCAATTTTTAATATTCTCTGCTCACTAAGCCTTCCTTTTTTAAGGTTTAGCTGCAGATATTCAGTATATCCCTCTATAACAGCTATAGGATTTCGCAGATCATGAGCTATTGACGCCTGCAATAGTCTTCTTTCCTCAAGCATATTCCACATTTCGCTGTAATTCTCACTGAGCTTAAGTCTCATCTGCTCGAATGAGCTGCACAACACTCCCATTTCGTCCTCACTGTCATAGCGCAAATTAAAATCCAGATTTTGATCTAATATCTGCTGTGTTGCTTCTGACAACATCCCAAGCGGCAGTAGAAGCTTACGCCTGTAAAAGAAAAATCCGCATAACAATATACCAGCTATTGAGAATATAATGGGAATCACTACCATAGCAGCACCACAAAAATGATATGCCATTTTTCTTTTGGGAGATAATGAGTCTACGCTGTTTTCAATGCGCTGTATTGCATATCTTGTTTCTACAGGTTTCTTTGCAGCCTTATCATCTGCCGTAATAACAGGCAACTCTGCTCCCTCTTCTCCAACCTTAACCCTGACGGAATAAGACACTTCACTTCCATCCTCATATGTCCGGTAAACCTTAAGAAAAACATTGTTTGAATCCGGCAGCAGATATTTTCGAAATGACATGCAGCCCCAGATTGTAAATAATGAGAGCAGGACTATTATTACAAGAGTTGCAAGAACACTTACCACAAAATATTTGCGCAGAGATAAATTGTTTAATTTTTTTATAAGCGTTTCCATTTGTAACCCACACCCCAGATTGTTTCTATATAATCCTGCCCTGTTATCTCATTTAATTTTCCACGTATCTTGCGTATGTGCTCCTTTATGACATTGCTGTCTCCCTCGGCATCATATCCCCACACAGCTTCATAGATACGCTCTTTGTCAAACACCTGATTCGCATTTGTCATAAGAAATTCTATAATATCAAATTCCCTCTTTGAAAATGGAACGACAGTATTACCATAAAATACCGCTCTCTCCGAAAGATTGACTATCAGATTATTAGATGTAAGAACCGCAGTACGTCCTTTGTTTCGCTCATCACGTCGCAAATGTGCTGCGACTCTTGCAGTCAGCTCATTCAGACTGAAGGGTTTTGTGATGTAATCATCACCACCATATTGCAGTCCGTTTATTTTATCCTGCTCACTGATCCGCGCAGTAACAAATATTATCGGACAATTAATGTGGCTTCGTATATTTTTACACAGTTCTAAACCGTTCATATCCGGCATGTTAATATCCAAAATGATAAGATCGGGCTGCTTAGGTAACATTTCCACAGCCTGTCTGCTGCAATTTGCTGTTATCGTATCATAACCACAATCCCTCAGGTGATCCGAAAGTAGCTCCGTCATCATTTTTTCATCATCTACTATTAATATTTTGTATGCCATTGTAATTCCTCCTTACAGGGTATAGTGTAAGGAATAAAAGTCAAGAAGTTGTCAAATTTGCAATTTTCTGCGCCAGATCCTCGAGATACTCCCAACGCTCCATTTAGCTGCCCCTCGAGGTCTTCCTTTTCCTTTGTGAGTTCGTTTAACTTACCAAAGTTAGTGGCATTCTTTACCATCTCATCATCTATCTCAGAAAGCCTGTTTTCCAGCTTTTCTATGTCAGCCTCTATCGTCTCGTACTCTTTTTGCTCTTTGTAGGTAAATTTGAGCTTTTTCTCATGCCCCCAGGTTTCCATGGATTTCTTCTTCCGGGCTTCTTTTGAGTCTGTACCATCTGATGCAGTATTTCCCTGTGCTCCTGTGGATGATGCATTTTCTGATACGGTTTTTCCTGATGCAGGCTGTGGGCGTTTATTCATATAGTCGGTGTATCCGCCCTCATACTGTACGATTTTTCCGGCTCCCTCAAATGCAAAAATACGCTTTGCGATCCTGTCAAGGAAATACCTGTCATGGGATACCGTAATAACTATTCCGTCATAGCCATCCAGATAATCCTCTAAAATAGCCAGTGTCTCAACATCCAGGTCATTGGTCGGCTCGTCAAGTATCAGTACATTCGGTGCGCTCATCAGCACACGAAGCAGATAGAGTCTTCTCTTCTCCCCACCCGATAGCTTGCCTACCGGGCTGTACTGCTGCTCCGGTGGGAATAAAAACCTCTCAAGCATGGCAGATGCTGACACAAGTCCGTCCGCCGTGCGCACAAACTCTGCAGCTTCTTTCACGTAGTCTATCACTCGAAGCTCAGGCTCTATATCCACTTCCTGACCGAAATATCCTATCTTTATCGTCTGTCCTATCTCCACCTCGCCTGAATCAGGCTCGATAAAACCTGCGATTATCTTCATGAGTGTGGACTTTCCACAGCCGTTTTTGCCTACAAAACCGATACGGTCATTTTTCAGGAAAATATACGTGAAATTCTTTACACAGACGATATCTCCGTACGCCTTTGAAATATCATGAAGCTCTATGGTTGTCCTTCCCATACGCGATGAAACCGATGAAAGCTCAACTTTTCCGTCTGTCTGTGGTCCTTTCTGATCGCGTAAAGCCTCATATCTTTGGATGTGTGCCTTCTGCTTTGTGGAACGAGCTCTTGCACCGCGCTGCATCCACTCTATTTCTTTTCTAAGGATGGACTGACGCTTGCGCTCACTTGCCCTCTCGCTCTCCTCTCTGGCTGCCTTAAGCTCAAGAAAGCCCGAGTAGTTTGTATCATAGCTGTAGGTCTGTCCCTTGTCCACCTCCACGATTCTGTTGCAGACACTGTCTAGAAAATAGCGGTCATGCGTGATCATGATGATTGCTCCCCTGAAACGGCGCAGATAATCCTCAAGCCACTCCACCATCTCGTAGTCTAAGTGGTTGGTCGGCTCGTCCAATATAAGCACATCACACGGCTTAAGTACGACTGTTGCAAGCGCAAGCCTCTTTCTCTGCCCTCCTGAAAGCTCACCGGTCTTTTGCGTCATATCTGTGATATCAAGCTTCATAAGAAGTGACTTTGCATCACTTTCTATGCTCCAGCGCATGTCCTCATCCAGCTGCGAGGTAACCACACGGCTCATCACATGCTCAAGAGCTGCCTCGTCCGGGTCAAACTCCGGATTCTGCGGCAGATAGTTTATCACTATATGATTTGCTGTGGTGAC
>ERZ859937.727-NODE-727-length-12398-cov-1.538767_pt1 | contig 12398 bp, 12 predicted proteins | sample MGYA00509985_ERZ859937 | MGnify/ENA primary metagenome ERZ859937 (study PRJEB30046, sample SAMN00715169) | human gut metagenome | study: EMG produced TPA metagenomics assembly of the A metagenome-wide association study of gut microbiota in type 2... | reverse complement strand
TGTCGGGAATCCTTGCGGCACAGCCATTTGTATCAACGGTCAATGGCGATGCGTCGATTCAGAAACGTCCGATGAAGCGGATTATCACGCCGCTTTCCCAGATGGGTGCAGATATTCAGAGCTTACGCGGGAATGACTGTACACCACTTGAGATTCATGGAACGAATTTGCATGGCATACATTATGATTCGCCGGTGGCTTCGGCACAGGTCAAATCAGCGATTCTGCTTGCAGGACTTTATGCGGATGGCGAGACATCTGTGACAGAACCAGAAGTAAGTCGGAACCATACGGAGCTGATGTTTGAAGAATTCGGCGTGGATATCCGTACAGAAGGAAAGAGCGTGTATGTAAAACCAGCAGACGAGCTGTATGCAAAGAAAGTAATTGTGCCTGGTGACATTTCTTCGGCAACATATTTTCTGGTAGCGGCTGCGATTACACCGAACAGCTGTGTAACGGTGAAAAATGTAGGCATCAATCCGACACGAGATGGTATCCTGCGTGTGCTTTCGGATATGGGAGCGGATGTGACAGTTGAGAAGACATCTGGCGAGATCGGAGAGCCAACGGCTGATGTGACAGTTCGCACCTCGGATCTGAAAGGCTGTGTCGTTGGAGCGAGGTAATCCCAACTCTGATCGATGAGATTCCGGCGATTGCGATTCTTGCCTGCTTTGCAGAGGGTGAGACAATCATCAAAGATGCGACGGAGCTGAAGGTGAAGGAATCCAACCGGATTGATGTGATGGTAGATAATCTGAAGAAGATGGGCGCAGATATCGAGGCGACCGAAGATGGTATGATCATCCGCGGTGGCAGACCGCTTCACGGCGCAGTGATCGACAGCCATTTGGATCACAGGGTTGCGATGAGCTTTGCGGTTGCTGCAATGAATGCAGAGGGCGAGACAGAAATCACCGGCGCTGAATGCGTGGATATTTCGTACCCGGGATTTTATGAAGACATGCGCAAGCTGGTGAAACTGTAGACCAGACAGCAAAATAGACAGATAGATCAAGTGTGCAAAGCCAATACATAACATGGATTTACGCTTTGCAACCAAAATAAAAAGTTCGATGAAACATGAATCGTCTCATCGAACTTTTTATTTCCGGATTCTCAGCAATTACTCCGCGTCAGCATCTTCAGCCTTTGCTTCTTCTACAGGCTCCTCAGCAGCTGCTTCCTCTGACTTCTCGGAATCATCTGGATTGATCGTCACGTAATCACGGTTTGCATCTTCCATCTCAAGATCGAGATCATCTGCAAACAGATCATCCTCTTCGATATCATCCTCGTTATCAAAGATCTTTGGCATTTTGTCCTTGATTGTTGTCTTTACTTTGTTGATCTTTTCATCAACGTTGTTATCCTGATATACCTTAGATTCTCTGATCTTGTCCTTGAATGCATAGCACAGACCACCAACTGCGGCTGCGGCAACTGAAAATTTTACGACACCTTTAAAAAACTTACCATGTCTGAATCTCCTTTTCCATAATTATCTATATTTTACCACGATTATATAAAGACTATTCTAATACATGCAATAATAAAAAGCAAATGAAAATCTGTGGTTCACAGAAAGTTTAGAATTATTTCTTTGCCTTGCACTGTGGGATATGGTAGACTAGATTGTAGTAAAAAGACCGGAGGGTAATATAAAATGAAGAATTTAAAAGAATCCGAGAAGAATTTCCTTACCTGTGCGATTTTGATTGCGCTTGTTGGAATAGCATTGGTTTTCTTAGACCAAACTACATTAGGAATCCTGAGCATCATTGCGGCAGGCGTGTTTGTAGCAATCTTTTTCAAGATGGTAATCACGAGAAAAAAAGAGGAAAAAGAGGAAGAAAAAGGGCATGATGACAGTAAATGAGAATCGAAAGCAGTTTGAACAGTGGACGCTGGATTATCAGAGCCAAAAGGAACGGGCGGACCGGTTATTCAGCCGGATTTCCACGTTTCGTATCCTGACATTTTTAATCGGTGCGGCTGGCTTGATCGTCGGAATTACTGAAAAAGAAAAATCATATGCAACGCTTCTGGTGATCGCCGGTGTGTTGTTCCTGATCGGCTTTGTAGCACTTGTGAATGGCACAGTGTTGTAGCGGAACGACAGGAGTCGCTGACGGAGAAATGGGAGGTCTGCCGGCGGTATTGCAATCGTTTTACCGATGGATGGCGGAAGTTTGAAGAGAAAGGAACTGTGTATCTGCGTGAGGACGATTGTGTTGCCGCAGATATTGATTTGCTTGGAGAGAATTCTCTGTATCAGATGATTTCTGTCTGTCATACAGAGAAGGGAAAACAGACATTTGCAGACCATCTCACAACGCGGTATATCGAGGAAGCGGAGCGGGAGCAGCGACATGCTGCAATCAAAGAGCTTTCGGGGAAACCGGAATTTGCCGTAGAGTTTGAGACAGCCGGACGCAGGATGGAAGCGGAAAAAGAAAAGTTTGACGCGGAAGCGTTTGAAGATTTCTGCGGGGACGTGGCACAGGGCAAGCTCCCGGCATTTGCACATGTATTGCGTTTTTTGTTGCCGGTTTGTGAGATTGCGAGTCTGGTATTGTTCCTGACTGGCACGATTTCCTATGGATATCCACTTGCTGGATTTCTGGCATTGCTTGTCATTTCGTGGCTGACCAAGTTCATGACGGACGGTATCATTCAGCCGGTTTATTATGCAAGTACCGTGAGCGGAGAATACGAAGTGATGCTCTCCTTGGTCGCAGAACAGGCATTTCAGAGCGAAGTCCTTGCCAGGATGCAGCAGCGCGCAGGCGGGGCGACCGGAGCGGTCCGGGCATATCATAAGCTAAAAGCAATCAGCCAGGCATATAATATTTCCTTCAATCCATTGGTACACCAGATCTTATGTGGACTTCTTTTGTGGGACTATCAGCTTGCAGCGGTTGTTTCCCGGTGGAAGAAAACATATGGAACGCAGGTTGCTGGATGCTCGGATATGATTGCGGAGCTGGAAGATCTGATGAGCTTTTCTGTGCTGGGAATGGTACGGGAGACTGGAGAAGGGCAGTTTGATTATACGGAGACAGAGGTGCATCTGGAGGGAACGAATCTGTATCACCCATTGCTGTTGCCAGATCAGGCACAGGGCAACGATGTAACACTTGGCTCTGGTATCACGATTATCACGGGATCAAATATGTCTGGAAAGACAACCTTTTTAAGAACGGTTGCCATCAATCTGGTACTTGCTTATCTTGGTGCACCAGTCTGTGCAGAAACATTGAAGGCATCTTATATGCGCATCTTTACATCTATGCGGGTAAAGGACGATGTGGCGCATGGTATCTCCACTTTCTATGCGGAGATTCTACGCATCAAGGAGATGGCTGTCTACCGCAAAGAGGAAAAACCAATGCTCTGTCTGATCGATGAGATCTTCAAGGGGACCAATTCCGCAGATCGTATCGTCGGTGCGAAGGAGGTTATCACGAAGCTCGCAGGCAGCCGTTGCATGACGGTTGTTTCTACACATGATTTTGAGCTTTGCAGCATTACAGATAAGGACCAGACACCGGCGGTAAACTATCATTTTCAGGAATATTATGAGGGAGATGAGCTGCGGTTTGACTATAAGATCCGCGATGGCAGATGTACAACGACAAATGCGCGGGCAATCCTTCGGATGGCAGGCTTTGAGGTCTGATGATTTGTGAAATATTGTACAATTTTGATAAAAAATAGGCTTCCATTTGTCGAAAACGCTTTGTCAATTATGCACAATGCCAATTATGAATTATTGACAAATCGAAGGTTGACTTTGCCTCGTATTTTGTTATAAAATCGAAGTAGTGAAATTTAATTACAAGGGGGTATATGGCAATGGCATTACCAGCAAATATTACCGCAGAATCAGACAGCAATGTCCTTACAATTGCGGCATCAAATAACAAAGGACTGTTGATTCGTTTCCTGAATGAGCAGGTAGAAGATGGATTTTATGCATTGGTTATTGACTATTTAAAGGATAGTAATTTTGACCTCAAGAATATGATGGTTGATGACGATGTAAAGACACAGTGTACAAAGCTTTACGAGTTGGGTGAGTTCGTAGACACCAACATCAAGGCGACAGGACGTTATGAGATTGAAGAGTGGATTGAACCATTGTTCAAGTTTGTATATGGCGATATCGATCCGTTGGATGTGGATGCTCCAATCAGCACATCCGGTATTTATCGTTACAGCATCTGGCTGATCTATCTGTATCAGAGAGAGTGCTTCGGTGATGCGATGCGTCTGATCGGTGAGCGTATTGCACCATTGCTGATCAATCTGAGCTATCAGATTTTAGAGGATGATGACAGACCGAAGAACTTTGATAAGGCAATTATGGGTTATCTCGATCTGATCAACGTTATCATGGAGATGGGACTTCCGGCGGACAATGCAAATTCGGATGCATATATGAACAATCTGGAAGTATTGTTTGATTATGTAGTAGAAGACCCACATGTAGGAAATGATTATAAGATTCAGTTCTCAATCGGACTGTTCAACGCATATATTCACAACAAGGAATACAGCAAGGCATTTGAGTTTTATGGATTGAATGCAGAGTATATTCCAATCGACAATTGTCAGTCTATGAGAGCTTCAAGGAATTGATCCGCAACACGAATTCGGCAGCCGATACAACAGTGCTGAGCAGAAGTGTGATCAATGCAATCTCTAAGCAGGAGATCTATAACAAGCGTATTGATACACTGATCGCAGAGGTATCTTCCTTTGTAAGAAAGGTATATCTCTATATCGAGAACGAGCCAAATATGAAGAAAAATCTGCAGATTCTTGGCGCAGGTGCTTCCTTAAGTGACAAGCACAATATCTTCGAAGGCTTGTACGAGTATAACCTGGTGTTCTATGAGTGTGGAATCAAGGATCTGGTAAATCAGGACAATTCCAACAAGTCATGGGAAGAAAAGTACGAGATTCTCGATTTACTCTATACAACGTTGAATGTTATCTTTGATGGCTACAATGTATATGAGATCTCAAACAAGATTGAGCATCAGTATGTAGAGCTTACATGGATTGGAAATTATGTTAACGCGAATCCTTCTCTGCTCAAGCTGTTCTTCAGTGTAAAGGAGAAGATTAAGGCGTTTAAGGTTCGTAAGAATTCTATCCTTGAGAAGTCTAAGACAAACTACGAGATCAAGCAGATGATTGATGATCGCCAGAAGGCACTCGTATTTATGACAGCAGAGGATATGATCTGCAACGGTTTGAACAGTGGTAGAATTAATATTATTAATAATAACTATGATCCAAAGGTAGCTGAAAAGCAGTTGATTAAGACCTACGCAGAGATTGTAGTTCCTGCAAAGTACAAGAAGGCAGAGGCACCACAGTCTGGCGGTAAGTTCTTTGGTAAGAATTCTGGACCTGCGATGGATCCAGATCTGCAGAAGCTGTTGTCTGACACAAAGATAGAGGAGATGCTCCTGAAGTCTGAGTGGCTGTGGAACCAGTATGAGGACAAGGGAAATGATCAGCAGACACCAGAGGAAGCTACATACAGTGTTGTATGCCTGATCAAGGTAGTAGAAAAGCTCCTTGACAGAAAGGGTGGAAGCTCTTCTCGTTCAGAATCCTCTCCGAACAAGAAGGTTATCATCACAAAGACTGGTAAGGTTATCGAGTTATCTGATGAGGGTGCACAGACACAGAACAATAATACAACACTTCAGCCAACCGTGATCGAGAACCTGAACAACATCATCGTGACATTGAAGGACAAGTCCGATGCAAATGTAAAGTATGTACAGGCGTATGTAAATGACTGGTTGAATTCCGTTGTAGATGCAAAGCTGGATAAGAACTCTATGCTGCAGTTATATGAAGCAGAAGAGCTTCGTAACAAGACATTGACGGTGATCAAGAAGCTTCGTGCAGATCTTTTATAATCAGACCACAAAAAAACCTTTATTATAAAGTGGGAGGTATCTTACGGATACCTCCTAATTTTATTCTGAATACCTGCACAGAACAGGAGTCAATCGAAACATGGCAGAGAAGAGACAACGAATCAATGTGAATATTTATCGTGCCAGCCACAACGCGGAGGAAAGTCAGTATATATTCGACGTGGAGGAGGAACTGAAAAAGCTTCCGAAAAGTCCGGGTGTCTATATCATGCACAGCAAGAATGATGATATCCTTTATGTGGGAAAGGCAGTGAGTCTGCACAGCCGGGTGCGACAGTATTTTCAGACCGGACATGGACACGGAGGATCTGCAAAGATTGCCAAAATGGTGTCGCAGATCGCGTATTTTGAATATATCGTGACAAGCTCTGAGATGGAAGCACTTGTGCTGGAATGCAATCTGATCAAAGAGTACCGCCCGAAGTATAACACGATGATGACGGATGACAAAGGTTATCCGTATATCCGCGTGACGGTGGAGGAAGCTTTCCCACGGTTTTTATACAGCCATTCTATGAAGCGGGATCATTCCAAATATTTCGGACCATACACCAATGCACGGGCAGTCAAGGATATCCTGGAATTGATCAATAAGCTCTATCATCTGCGTACATGCAACCGCAGACTGCCGCAGGATATCGGCAAGGATCGCCCATGCCTGTATTACCAGATCGGGCAGTGTAAGGCACCTTGCAATGGGAAGATCAGTCAGGAGGATTACGGCAGACAGGTGCAGGCGGCGTTGTCGTTCCTGAATGGAAATTACAAGGAGATATTGACGGAACTTCAGGAGCAGATGCGGGCGCAGGCGGAAGAAATGGAGTTTGAGAAAGCGGCTGAGACGCGGGATCTGATCGAGAGTATCCGGCATATCGAGGATAAGCAGCAGATGAATAAGGCGTCTGGTGAAGATCGGGATGTTATCGCGTGTGCATCGAACGACAAGGATATTGTCGTGACCGTATTCTTCGTGCGGGATGGTAAACTGCTTGGACGGGAAAATCATCATATGAATGGCAACAGCAAGGAACGGTTGTCAGAGGTGCTGGCGGCATTTATCAAGCAGTTTTATTCGGGGACACCGTATCTGCCGAGAGAGATTCTGGTTCCGGAAGTGCCGGAGGAACAGCAAATCTTAGAGGCGTATTTGAGTGAACGGCGCGAATCGAAGGTGCAGATTGTTGTGCCGCAGAAGGGAGACAAGAAAAAGATCTTGGATCTGGCGGCAGAAAATGCGAGATTGGTACTAGAGCAGGATATGGAACGTGTGAAGCGGCAGGAGAAGCGGACAATCGGAGCGGCAAATGAGATTGCGGAGCTTCTTGGAATTCCGTCGGCGAACCGGATGGAGGCGTTTGATATCTCCAATATCTCTGGCGTATTGTCAGTGGCGTCGATGGTTGTGTTTGAACAGGGAAAGCCGAAGAAGAATGCGTATCGTAAATTCCGGCTGCGGACGGTAACGGGTCCGGATGATTATGCATCCATGAAGGAAGTGCTGTCGAGACGATTCACAGATGAGAAGATGGATGTTTTGCCAGATGTCATTATGATGGATGGTGGTAAAGGACAGGTAAACGTTGCATTGATGGTATTGGATAGCCTGGGGCTTGACATTCCAGTGTGTGGTATGGTAAAAGATGATAACCACAGAACAAGAGGCTTGTATTATAATAATGTGGAAGTGAAGTTCCCGAAGGGCAGTGAAGCGATGTTGATGGTGACGGCACTGCAGGATGAAGCGCACCGCTTCGCGATAGAATATCACCGGCAGCTCCACAGCAAAAAACAAGGACGTTCCGTGCTCGATGAGATACCGGGGGTAGGTGAGAATCGGCGGAAGCAGCTGCTCAAATATTTCGGTGAGATACGGAAGGTCAGGGAAGCGACAATCAGCGAGCTTGCAGAAGTGCCGGGAATTCCAGAGCCCATTGCGAAGAATGTGTATGAATTTTTTCATGCGGAATAAACTGTCTAACCGGTATTAAAAACAGACGAATAAAGACTTAGGAGAACACGATATGTTTCAGAGATTTTTTCCAAACGAATATTACGACAGCACCTATCATATTGATTTTCAGGCATTCTATGACAAAGGATACCGCGCGGTGCTGTTCATGTTGACAATACACTGGTGGAACATGATGCACCTGCCAATGCGCGTGCAAAGGCATTGATACAGAAATTAAAGGATATGGGATATGGTGTCTGCTTCGTGTCAAATAACGATGAGGAACGTGTAAAATCCTTCAATGAACAGGTTGGAGCAACTTATGTATATAAGGCAGGAAAACCGTCAGCCAGGGGATATGTGCAGGCAATGCAGAAGCTTGGTACTGACCGGACGAATACGTTGTTTGTCGGAGACCAGATCTTTACTGATATCTGGGGTGCAAACAATGCGCAACTTTACAGCATCTTAGTACAGCCGATTGCAAAGCACGAGGAGATTCAGATCGTGTTAAAACGAATCCCGGAAAAATGGGTGCTGCACAGCTATCTGAAGAAACATACATTGCAGACAGGAAAGTAAAAAAGAAAACACACGAAAAAGAAAAAGACGCGGAAAGCGTCTTTTTCTTTGGGTTAAAATATATTTATCAATAAAATAATTAAGCAAGCTTGTTAACAGCAAGTGTTAAACGGGAAATCTTTCTTGAAGCGTTGTTCTTGTGGTAGATTCCCTTTGAAGCAGCCTTGCTGATCTCGGATGTAGCAACCTGAAGTGCAGCTTCTGCAGCAGCCTTATCGTTTGCCTCGATAGCAGCCTCAACCTTCTTAACTAAAGTCTTAATCTTAGACTTGATCATTTTGTTTCTTAAAGTCTTTGTCTCGATAACAAGAATTCTCTTCTTTGCGGATTTGATATTAGCCAAACCTGACACCTCCATAAAATATTATAATAGTTTAAGTTTATATAATTATCACTTTGGTCAAGACACGAACAATCCGTCCACACCACTAGACAGATTGGACCAGTGAAAATTTCTAATTGTGTTCACACACAAACCATAGAATAGCAAAAAGCCATTTTTCTGTCAATACTTTTTGATGAAAAAACCCGTAAAAACCTAAATTTTAGCTTGCAGAATAGTCCTGGATCATCTTATCGTAATCTGCGATTGGCATAGGTTTTGCAAACAGGAAGCCCTGACCGATTTCACAGTTGATGGAACTGAGCATTTCCAGCTGTTCGACAGTCTCGATGCCTTCGCTGACAACGCGGATATCGAGGGTGTGTGCCATCTCGATGATACTGCGCAGGATGCTGATTGCATTTTTGTCGTTTGTCGTTGACCGGGACAAGAAATCATGGTCAAGCTTGATGACATCGATCGGCAGATCCTTGAGCAGTGTAAGGGAAGAGTAGCCAGTTCCAAAATCGTCCATGTTGATGATGAAATCCATCGATTTCAGCTTGTTCAACACATCGATCATCTGTGAGTAATTCTCAGAGAAAATACTCTCGGTGATTTCGAATTCCAGATAATGATGTGGAATGTAGTACTTCTCGACGATCTCCTGTACTTTTGACAGGAAGTCCGGATGCGCCAGCGTTACCCGTGACAGGTTCACGGAGAACGGAATGACGTAGATGTCGGAATCGAGATACCGGCGGATGGACTTACAAGCCTGCTCGAGCATGAAACAGTCGATCTGATAGATGAAACCGTTCTTCTCGAAGGATGGGATAAAGGCTGCCGGTTCCAAAAATCCCTTGGAAGGAGATAACCAGCGCACCAGAAGTTCTCCACCAATCAGGCTCTTCGATGCAATATCGTACTTTGGCTGTACATATGCACAGAATTCGTTGTTCTCAAGGGCACCGTGGATGCTGTTCTCAAGCTGTGCATCGTTCAATACCTTCTTGTGGTATTCGTCATCATAGAATGCATACGATACGCCGGTTGAAGCATCGATGGACTTGCCAGCCATCATTGCGCGGTCGACTAAGCGGTTGATGCTGTAGCTGTGCATTGTTTCGTCGATGATAAGAATTCCGGTCGTGAAGTCTACGACGAACCGATCCTGAATGGCAAGGCATGCATCATGCACCTCTGCCTTGATGTTGTTGAAGATGGACATAAACTGATCTTCTGCCTTGTAGTGAATCAGCATGATGTAAGTATCGCTGATGACACGGGCAAATGTCTCACCTTCCTGCATAATTTGTTCAATACATCTGCGACTGCCTTGAGCGTCTGATCGCCCACATTATGACCATAGGTTTCGTTGATGTATTTGAAGTTCTTGATGTTAAAGTAGAACATAACATAATCGGTGTCCGGGTTGTCGTTTAAGATTGCCTGTGCATCGACCTTGAACTTCTCGAAGTTTCCATATCCGGTTACAATATCGCGGTAAGAAGCCTCGGCAATGCGTTTTTCGATGTTGATGTTCTGCTCGAGTTCCTTGCGAAGCTGTTCTGCCTTTGTCTCCTTGTGTGCGGAGGTTGAAACCAAAAATGTATGGCTGCCGGAACTCCAGTTGATCGTTGTCATATGGACATCCAGCGGCTCGTCAAGCGTGCGATTGTGCTTGATGCAGCCAACAGTTGGATTACTGTCAGAGATCTTATGTACCGGACAATCACGGCAAGGCCCGCTTTCCTGCTGCAGGCAGGCGTAGCATTTGCTGTTTAAAGCAAGTTTTGGAAAATATTCCCGCGCACATTCGTTGAAATACATGACGTCGTAGGAATCCTTGTCGACAACGACCATCGGATTCTGTACGAGATCAAACGCCTTGATCGTGTCATCTCGCAGCAATGACATCGCGCGGTTTGCCTGTTTTGTCTTGATCGCTTCTCCGAACAGGCGGAAGATCTGCTTAAATGCGGTCAATGTCTGCGCGTTCCATGTGACGTCTTTGTCCATGGAATAGAAGCTGATAAAGCCAATCCGTTTGCCGTTTGTATTGATATCGCACTGCATGAGCTTGCGGATGCCTTCCGCATACGGGTTCATGCTTGCGGTGTTTGTCTTGATCAAAGATGTATCGGAGGAATAGGTAATGCCGTCCGTTCCCATCGCAGATAATTCCTCCAGAATCGCAGCAGGCGTATGCTGGCGGAGCGTCATATCGTTGTTGATTCCCTTTTTGCACCATTGATGCGTACAGTCAACGAAGCTCTTGTTGTAGCTGTATTCCCAGATGCTGATCTTGTCGATGGCGTAGTGCTCGCCTACGATTGCCATTGCCTGTTCGATCGCAGTGTAGGTGTTGGTGCTGGCAAACAGTGTAGAAAGCAGGGAATCCAGAAGAGCAGAGGTTCCTGTTTCTTTTGCTGTCGGCTCGGAACGATCATTTTCGTACTTCCCACGTTCCATATCATCGGCATAGAAGAAGTAGCCGTTTTTGCCGTTTAACTTCGCCTGATACAGGGCAGTATCTGCATTTTCCAGCAGGACGTTATATGGAATCTGCTGGTTCGTTGCGGCGATACCGATACTGAGTGTGACCTTGCAATCGTGCTGGTACAGCTCACGCAGACGATCGGCGATCATAACGGCTTTTTCGCTTGCAAGCTGGGTATCTAACACATTGGATAAAAATACGCAGAATTCGTCGCCGCCGAGACGCCCGGCAATGCCGTAATCGCCTTTGAATTCCTGCAGCGCCTTTGCAATGTCGACGATGACTTCGTCACCCTTCAAATGTCCAAATGTATCATTGATCTTCTTGAAATCATCAATATCGACCAACATCAGAACCTGATAGCTGTTTCCGTTTAGTTCACGCAGGGATGCCTGAATTTTGCTCTCGGTTGTCGCCTTGTTGTAAAGTCCGGTCATCTGATCAGTCTCTGCACGGATCAGCAGCTTTTGCTGTTCCACCTTCTGGGCGTGGATGTTCCGGAGCAGACCAACGACACGAAGCGGCGTTCCCTCCTCGTCGTAGATGGTGGAGAATGTGGAGAAGTACCACTGGAAACCACCATTTTTCGTATTTAATTTGAACTCTGTCGAATGATATTCTGTGCCGGCTTTTGCCAGATAAAACAGCTCCTCGATCGCGGACTGTGTATCGTAAGAGACGAGTCCCATCTTGAGCATATTTTCGGTCGGGTTCTCAATCACAGATTCACCTTCAAAGATATGGTTGAACTTCTCGGCAAAGGTGATCGTATCGGTTGCAATATCATATTCGTAAGGAAGTTCCTCAGAGATATCAGAGATGATCAGATATTTCTGCTCTTCAAGCATTGCCTTTGTCTCTGCAATCTTCAGACTTGTAATATCTGACATAACGAGGTTTACAACCGGGAAGCCTTGTTCCTCGGAACCGGAGCGGGCGATGACTGCATTGACCCATTTGATATTGCCATCCGCACACTGGATACGGAAGTTCATGATCTTGGAATTCTCCTCGTTTTCCGTCAGGTCAGCGAGTGCGTCAATCACAAGCGCCAGATCCTCACTCAATACG
>ERZ859937.724-NODE-724-length-12437-cov-1.475852_pt1 | contig 12437 bp, 16 predicted proteins | sample MGYA00509985_ERZ859937 | MGnify/ENA primary metagenome ERZ859937 (study PRJEB30046, sample SAMN00715169) | human gut metagenome | study: EMG produced TPA metagenomics assembly of the A metagenome-wide association study of gut microbiota in type 2... | reverse complement strand
AGTTACCGGATTTATACCGGGTCGATGCCAGTGAGACTCTGGTAGAGAAATTGAAACAGACATATGGAGAGGCGAATGTCATTCTCTTAGATAAGAAAGGAAACGGAGAAAAATCGTGATAACGTCAGCGTCAAACGACAAAATCAAAGAAATAAAAAAGCTGATCAAATCCGCCAGCCGGCGCAAAGAGACCGGACTTTATATCGTGGAGGGCATCCGCATGGTGCGGGAGTTCCGGCAGATGCGGTCAAGACACTTTATGTGGCGGAAAGATGACAGACAAATTCGCAGATATCTGCAACCAGATACCGGCAGAGGTGGAAATTGTCAGGGATTCGGTTTTCCAGAGTATGTCGGATACAAACACGCCGCAGGGAATTCTGGCGGAGGTATATCAGACAGCCACAACGGAGGATGATTTATTTGCAGGTGATGCGGCACCGTTTCTTCTGATTATCGAACGACTGCAGGACCCGGGAAATCTTGGTACCATTATACGAACCGCAGAGGGTGCTGGGGTGACGGGTATTATCCTGAGTGCAGATACGGTCGACATCTACAACCCGAAGGTGATCCGTTCTACGATGGGATCGATCTTCCGGATGCCAATTGCCGTAGCCGAGGATCTGGCAGCGACGATCGATCGCGTGAAAACACGTGGAATCCCGGTTTATGGGGCGCATCTGGATGGGGCAACCTTCTATGAGAAAGATTTTACCGGTGGCTGTGCATTTCTGATCGGAAACGAAGGAAATGGTCTGTCCGATGAAATCAGCGCAAAAGCGGATGATCTGATCCGGATTCCGATGTGCGGACAGGTGGAGTCGTTAAATGCAGCGATTTCGACCGCGGTGATCGCATACGAGGTATTGCGACAGCGAAGCACAGGAAAAAAATGAAAAAGTTTGGAATATTACAATATAGGCACGCATATATTGTAAATGTACAATATTAAAAATTCACAGTTTATATGGGGATATAAATGAGGCTGTGAACATTGACAAGAGGGAGGAAAAAATATGACAGAGAAGATTTTGAACAACAATCAGGTGGTAGTAGCAGGAGAAATCGTATCAGATTTCCGATTCAGCCATGAGATATTCGGAGAGGGATCTATATGGTGGATCTGGTAGTCAGCAGATTAAGCGATGCGCATGACGTGATTCCTTTGATGGTTTCCGATCGCCTGTTTGATGTAGAAAAATCCCACATCGGGGAAAAGGTACTGGCGAAGGGACAGTTCCGGTCGTACAACAAGCACGAGGAGAACAAGAACCGTTTGATCCTGTCTGTGTTTGTACGTGAGATCGAGGTGATCGACGCGGTGGATGACAAGGAGAACAAACCGAACCAGATATACTTAGACGGATACATATGCAAAGAGCCGATCTACCGTATGACGCCGCTTGGCAGAGAGATTGCAGATATTCTGCTCGCTGTGAACCGGGCATACGGAAAATCAGATTATATTCCTTGTATCTGCTGGGGCAGAAATGCCAGATTTGCAGGAAAGCTCGCAGTTGGTGAGCATGTGGCAATCTGGGGACGTATCCAGAGCCGGGAATATCAGAAAAAAATAGGAAATGATGAGATAGTCAATAAGGTCGCATACGAGGTGTCAGTCAGCAAGATGGAATGTTTGGAATAATGATTGACAGACCTGTATAACGATGATATACTATCCTTGATTTTGATTGAGTAGAGGTGCGGAATTCAAGAGTACTTTGCGGGATGACTTAGAGCAGTGGATCGCATGGAAAAGGGGAAACCGCCGAAGGACGACAGATGTCTAAGCACTGGAATCCTGGTTGTGCAATGAAGAATTGTATGACTGTCATTTGTAAGCATGCAGATGGAGCGCTACCGGAATTGAGACATTTCAAGCTGGCACTTTATCGGGTGCCAGCTTTATTTATGGTTATACCTTATAATTATTTAGGAGGAAGAGAAAGATGTCAATTTTTACAGGTTCAGCAGTTGCGATTGTAACACCATTTAAGAAGGATGGTTCGGTGGATTATGATAAGTTCCGTGACGTGATCGAGTATCAGATCGCTGGTGGAACCGACTGTATCGTTGTATGCGGAACGACAGGTGAGTCTTCAACCTTATCCCATGAAGAGCATCTTGACTGTATTCGTTTCTGCGCAGAGGTTGTCAACAAGCGTATTCCGGTTGTTGCAGGAACAGGTTCAAATTGTACAGAGACAGCTATTTATCTGTCTCAGGAAGCAGAAAAGTATGGCGTGGATGGTCTGCTTGTTGTAACACCATATTACAACAAGGCAACACAGAAAGGGCTGATCGCACATTACACAGCCGTTGCAAACAGCGTGACACTTCCAATTATCATGTACAACGTACCAAGCAGAACCGGTACGAACATCCAGCCGGAGACAGCCGTATATCTGGCTAAGAATGTAAAAAATATCGTAGCGATCAAGGAGGCAACTGGTAATCTGTCACAGGTTGCACGTCTGGTAAGCCTGGCAGATGGATGCCTCGATGTATATTCTGGAAATGATGATCAGGTTATGCCAATCCGTCCCTTGGTGGAAAGGGCGTGATTTCTGTACTTGCAAACGTAGCTCCGAAGGAGACACATGATATGGTACAGAAGTACTTAGATGGTGATGTGGTTGGGCCAGAGAGATTCAGATCAAGGCAATTCCTCTGTGTGAGGCACTGTTCTGTGAGGTAAACCCAATCCCTGTCAAGAAGGCAGTGGAACTGATGGGACTTTGCGAAGGCAACCTTCGTATGCCACTGACAGAGCTTGAGCCAGAGCATACAGAGCAGTTAAAGAAAGCAATGACAGGATTTGGTGTAAAAATCCAGTAATACAGATAGACAGACCGGGAGGAAAAACAAATGATTCGTGTGATTATGCATGGTTGTAACGGTAAGATGGGGCAGGTCATCACAGGACTTTGCAAGGAAGATCCGGATGTGGAGATCGTTGCCGGCATTGATGTCGTAGATAATAGAGAAAACGGATATCCGGTATTTACAGATATCAACGCATGTGATGTCAAGGCAGATGTGATTATTGATTTTGCAGCAGCCGTTGCGGTTGATAAGCTGCTTGATTATGCAGTTGATAAGCAGGTTCCAGTTGTACTTTGTACGACCGGACTTTCCCCGGAGCAGCTCAACAAGGTATCTCTTTGCTCTGAGAAGGTAGCAATCTTGAAGTCTGCCAACATGAGTCTGGGTATCAATACGTTGATGAAGCTCCTGAAGGATGCAGCAAATGTATTTGCACCAGCTGGTTATGATATTGAGATCGTAGAGAAGCATCATAATCAGAAAGTGGATGCACCATCGGGAACAGCACTGGCACTTGCCGATGCGATCAACGACGCCAGAGACAATGCGTATGAGTATGTCTATGACCGTTCGCAGGTAAGAAAGAAGCGTGACAAGAAAGAACTTGGTATCTCTGCGGTACGTGGCGGAACGATCGTCGGTGAGCATGAGGTGATTTTTGCAGGTGTGGACGAAGTGATCGAGTTTAAGCATACGGCTTATTCGAAGTCTGTATTTGCCAAGGGCGCAGTGGAAGCAGCAAAGTTTCTGGCAGGAAAGCCGGCAGGCTTTTATGATATGGCAGATGTGATTGGATAAGCGAGGAACGATTATGTATCAGGATGAAATTATTTTGTGCAGTGCTTCAAAGTACACGCAGAAGTATTATTTGAATGAAGATTTTGACAATCTGCCGACAGAGGTTAAAAAAGAGCTTCGGATTCTGTGCACGTTGTTCACAGAAGATGTTGGTGGAATCATTATGCTTGTGTTTGACAGTATGGGAAACCTGAATATTGTCACTGACGCGGCAGAGGAAGATATCCTGTACGACGAGATTGGCTGTGGTTTAAAAATCAAGCAGATCAGAAAGGAAAAGAAGGAATTGTTTGAACAGCTGGAGCTGTATTTTCAGACATTTTTCCTTAGCTAAGGGGAAGATATATGTTATTTGCAGTAGACGTTGGAAATACGAATATTACAGTAGGACTGTTTGATGGAAAAAAGCTGATCAAGACATTCCGTATCACAACTGGTACGGCACGTACATCGGATGAGTATGGCGTGTATTTTGTGGATTGGCTTCGGGTACGGGATATACATGTTTCAGAGATCGATGCGGTTATTATCGCGTCCGTTGTACCGAAGGTTATGCACTCTCTGACGAGTGGTATCATCAAGTATCTGAACATTCAGCCGATTATTGTTGCACCAGGCATCAAGACTGGAATCAATATTGCAATTCCGGAACCAAAGACACTGGGTGCCGACCGTCTGGTCGATGCAGTGGCTGCGTATGAGTTGTATGGCGGCCCGGTAATCGTTGTAGATTTTGGAACTGCAACGACGCATGATCTGGTATTGGAAGGTGGCGTTTCCATTCGGGGGCGACATCGCCGGGAATCCGACTGGCGGCAGCAGCACTCTGGTCCGGGACTGCAAAGCTTCCAGAAATCGAAATCAAGAGACCAGATACGATTCTGGCAAAGGATACAGTCAGCAGTATGCAGGCAGGTGTATTCTATGGCTATGTTGGTCAGACCGAGTATATTATCCGCAGGATCAAGGAAGAGTCTGGACTGGATAACATCAAGGTTGTGGCAACTGGCGGACTTGGTAAGCTGATTTCAGAGAATACCGATTGTATTGATTATTATGATGCAGACCTCACACTGAAAGGCTTGCAGTTAATTTACGAGAAACAATAAAGGACGAAACGATGGATTTTACTGGTAAAATCGCATTGGCACCAATGGCAGGTATCTGTGACCTGCCATTTCGTCTCTTATGCAAAGAGATGGGCTGTGATATCGTATACACGGAGATGGTGAGTGCCAAGGGCATGTATTATAACAACAAAAATACGGGACCGCTGCTTATGACAAAACCGGAGGAAGCGCCAATTGGCGTGCAGATCTTTGGCAGTGAACCGGAGCTTATGGCATCACAGGCAAAAAGACTGGAGGATAAGGGATTTTCTTTTATCGATGTCAACATGGGATGCCCGGTTCCGAAGATCGTCAACAACGGCGAGGGTTCCGCGCTGATGAAACAGCCAGAATTGATCGGAGATATTGTCGATGCACTGGTGCATGCGGTTTCGCTTCCAGTTACGATCAAGATCCGGGCAGGCTTTGATGCAGAGCATATCAATGCGCTGGAGGTGGCACGGATCGCGGAGCAGGCAGGCGTTTCTGCAATCGCGGTGCATGGAAGAACAAGAGAACAGTATTATCACGGACAGGCAGACTGGGATGTGATCCGGCAGGTCAAAGAAGCAGTGTCTGTGCCGGTAATTGGCAACGGTGACATTACCTGTGCGGAGGATGTGCTTGCAATGCGGGCACAGACGGGCTGTGACAGTGTGATGATCGGAAGGGCGGCGAAAGGAAATCCTTGGATCTTTCAGGATATCAGTCATTTCCTGAAAACCGGAGAACATCTGGAAAAGCCGAGTGTGGAAGAACGGAAAGCGATGATGCTGCGCCATGCGTCTTTGATGGTGGAATACAAAGGGGAATTCACCGGGATACATGAGATGCGTAAGCATGTGGCTTGGTACACGCAGGGCATGCCGGATTCGGCGAAGCTGCGCGCGAAGATCAATATGGTGGAAACCTACGATGCACTTGCGGCTATGGTGCAGGCGCTGTAAGCTTTTTGGAGATAGAAATCGAAGTATAAGCGGTGTGATACTGCTCGTTTGTCATGGAGACAATGTAATTTCTGGCGTATGCCTTACTGATTCCATGTGCTGCGAGTGTGTCCGCCGCTTTGTTGTATGCGATGGCAGCGGAAATCTCGTCTGCGTAAGTGCCGACGATGAAATCGCCATTTACGTGGATTTAGTCTGGTATTGCACCTGACCGGAAGCGGATTCTTTTCTCTGGACGCCGGCATACTGGTTGATGATCTCGATGTTGGAATAACGGAAATCAAGTGCATCGCCGTTTGTCATGCGGTAGTCTCTGCCGTAGACAGAAAACGGACGGATGCCGTAGCGGGACAGGATGCTGTACTGGCTTCCGTAGTCGCTGACGAAGAGATAACCGCCTTTTTTCTGGATTTTCTTAGATGCATAGAAGAATAGATCATCCCGGTCGAACTTCAGAATCTCTGTGGCAGACATATGGTATTCAAAATATTTTCTGCGCAGATAGATTGGCGTTTTGAAATAAATGCCGTTGTCGCGGAAGTTGATGAGACATACGAATTTGTCATGGGAAAGGCAGGAAAACAGGCTGTATTCTGACAGCGTGATCTCCGCGTGATCCAAGATCAGGCGTGCTTCCCTGTAGGTGCGCGAAGCAAGCTCCTCTGTTGTGAAGCTGCCAAGGCTGATATGTTTTTTCAGATAGGTGATGGAAGCACGGTAATAGGTGCTGCCATCTTTTTTGGTTGCTGTATAGATACCAGGTAAAGCTGCCATAATCTGAGTGAGAGGAAATCCTTTCCGTGATATTATGTGCCATAAAAATACAAAATCCGCACATAAAATCAGTATAACGGCTGCACAGGAAAAAGTCCAGTCTGCCGATCGAAAAAAGTCGTGAAAAAGTCGCGAAATTACTTGACCGAACGGCATTCTTGAATTATAATCATGAAAGTGTAAATGTAACCTTTTTGTAACAATTTTATCATAAATTCCAAATCGGAATTGCATGAGGAGAATAGGAACAATATGGACGCAGGTAAAATCGCAACGATTGAATTGAATATGGATTCCAAAGAAAAAAAGGATAAGAAACAGAGAGAACCGGGGAAACTGAAAAGTTTCCTGCAGGCATACGGAAAGTATGTAGGTGCTGGCGCTGTGGCACTTGCATTGGTCATTGTCTGTGCAGTCTCACTGGCAGACCGGGTCGCAAATCGTGAGGTTGCGACCGGTGTTATGATGACCGTTGCAGATCTGACGAAGGATAAAGAACCATTTTCAGGAGATCTGTTTGCAAGTACTGCAATCAGCTACAATGATATGGTAAACGTAAATTATGAGACAGACCAGCTTGCACAGTTAGAGCGTGCAGAACAGCAGATTGATGAGATTCTGACAGCCAGAAGACAGGATAAACGGGATCAGGCGGCTTTGGAGGCATTGACCGCTGTGCATAGCGGACCGGGTGAGATTGGCGAGTACGATCCGAATGCCGTCGTTGTGGCATCCGCAGAGACCGATACAACAACTACTACGACAACCGCTTCCACACCGACGTATGTACCAGCCGATGCGAACGGAAAGTATCAGTATCTGGGTGAATACCTGCTGACTGCATACTGTCCATGTCCAATCTGTTGTGGTAAGTGGAGCAATATGGAGAATCCGATCACAGCAAGTGGTGCACGTGCGACAGCCGGATGGACAATTGCTGCACCGAAGAATTTTGCGTTTGGTACAAAGATCATGATCGATGGACAGATCTATGAAGTACAGGATCGTGGTGGTGCGATCACAGGAAATCATTTCGATGTGTTCTGCAATACACATCAGGAAGCTTTGAACTTTAATATGAGAACAACCTCTGCCTATCTGGTAGTTGAATAAAAGGAGAAAAAGATGGAACTGGTTTACAGAAGTACAAGAAATGCACAAGAGACAGCGACCGCTTCTATGGCGATTTTGAAAGGACTTGCAAACGAGGGTGGCTTATTTGTACCGGATACAATTCCGGCATTTGACAAGAGCCTGGAAGAGCTTTCCAAGATGGATTACCGTGAGGTTGCATATCAGGTTATGAAGCTGATGCTGACAGACTTCACAGAAGAAGAGCTTCGTCATTGTATCAACAGTGCATATGATTCGAAGTTCGATACAAAGGAGATTGCACCGTCGTACATAAGGCAGGTGCGTATTATCTGGAACTGTTCCATGGCGCAACAATCGCGTTTAAGGATATGGCACTTTCCATTCTTCCATATCTGCTGACAACCTCAGCAAAGAAGAACGATGTGAAGAATGAGATCGTGATTCTGACTGCTACTTCCGGTGATACAGGTAAGGCTGCACTTGCAGGATTTGCAGATGTACCGGGAACGAAGATCATCGTATTTTATCCAAAGCATGGTGTAAGCCCAATTCAGGAAAAGCAGATGGTAACCCAGAAGGGTGATAATACATGTGTCATCGGTATCACAGGTAATTTTGATGACGCACAGACAGGCGTCAAGAAGATGTTCTCTGACAAGGAGTTGAACGAGTATCTGGCATCCAAGGGATATCAGTTCTCTTCTGCAAACTCCATCAATATCGGACGTCTTGTACCACAGATGGTATATTATGTATATGCATATACAAGACTCGTTGCAAATGGAGAGATCAAGGCTGGCGACAAGATCAATGTCGTTGTTCCAACCGGAAACTTCGGAAATATCTTAGCTGCTTTCTATGCAAAGCAGATGGGACTTCCAATCAACAAGTTTATCTGTGCATCGAATGAGAATAAGGTTCTGTACGATTTCTTCCGTACAGGTACATACGACAGAAAGAGAGAGTTCATCTTAACAACTTCTCCTTCTATGGATATTCTGATCTCCAGCAATCTGGAGCGTCTGATCTACCGTATCGCAGGCAATGATGCAGAGAAGAACAAGGCTTTGATGCAGGCATTAAACGGCAAGGGTGCTTACACGATCACAGACGATATGAAGAAGCAGTTGGCAGACTTCTACGGAAATTATGCATCTGAGGCAGAGACAGCCGCTACGATCAAGCGTGTATATGAGTCCGATCAGTACATCATGGATACCCATACAGCCGTAGCAGCATCGGTATATGACAAGTATGTGAAGGAGACTGGCGATACAACACCAACTGTGATCGCAAGTACAGCAAGCCCATACAAGTTTACGAGAAGCGTTATGAATGCAATCGACAGTGCATATGACAAGCAGTCTGATTTCGAACTTGTCGATGAGCTGAATAAGCTTTCTGGCGTGAAGGTACCACAGGCAATCGAAGACATCCGTCAGGCAGAGGTTCGCCACGATATCGTCTGCGACAAGGAAGACATGCTTGCAGAAGTAAAGAAGTTTTTGAATATTTAATAACATAGACGCGTTGAGAATACGCGCGGCAGTTCATTCGCACCATCCTGCCGTTAAACAAAACTAGGGCAAACCATAAATGACAGAGTTTATGTTGCGGGTGCTTTGTGCGCCCGCATTTTTTGTTATGGTGACGAGGAAAATGCACGCATTTATGCGATGCATTTGACGACCACTAATCAGAGCAAGATGCGCAGAGTGCATCTTGCTCTATATGAAGGGAGTTTTCGTATGTATACATTAAAGACAAATGCCAGCTTTGACAGTGCACATTTTCTGGCAGGCTATGAGGGAAAATGTTCAAACATTCATGGACATCACTGGACAGTGGAAATCGAGGTAGGAAGCAACAGTCTGGAGATGGGAGGAAATAACCGTGGTATGATCGTGGATTTCTCCAAATTAAAAACAGATCTGAAGAACATCGCAGATGCACTCGACCATTGTCTGATCGTGGAGATTGGAAGTCTGAAACGCAGAACGCTGGATGTGCTCGAAGAAGAGCATTTCAAGGTTGTAGAAGTGATGTTCCGACCGACTGCAGAGAACTTTGCAAAGTTCTTCTATGACGAGATGAAAGGAAAAGGCTATCATGTCTTAAAGGCAACGGTGTATGAGACACCAAATAACTGTGCCGCATATATGGAGTAATATGGGAAAGTATAAAGTAGTAGAAACGTTTGTCAGTATCAACGGCGAGGCAACCCATGCTGGAGAGCTTGCATGCTTTATCCGGTTTGCCGGATGTAATCTTGCTTGTGGATACTGTGATACGAAATGGGCGAATGAACCGCAGGTGCCATACAAGAGTATGAGTGCGGAAGAAATCTATGCGTATATCAAATCCTGTGGCGTGAAAAATGTGACGCTGACGGGCGGAGAGCCGTTGATCCAGCCGGAAATTGAATGGTTGATCACACTTCTGTCAGCGGATAAAGCCCTGCGCGTAGAGATCGAGACGAACGGAAGCGTGGATATTGCCGGATACGATGCACGCCCGGAGAATGTCTGCATGACGCTTGACTATAAGCTTCCAGACAGTGGGATGGAGCAGTTTATGCGCACAGAAAATTACGCATGGTTAAAACCGCAGGATGCAGTGAAATTCGTTGTTTCGTCGACAAGAGATCTGGAAACGGCGAAGAAGATCATTGAGACATATGATCTGTGTGCGAAGGCAACCGTATATTTGAGTTCCGCATTTTCAGCGATCACACCGGCACAGATCGTAGAGTACATGATACAGGAAAACATGAAGGATGTCCGGTTACAGCTACAGATGCACAAATACATCTGGGATCCGGAGAAAAAAGGAGTATAAGATGGCAATCGATAAAGAAGCAATCAAAGAACATATCCGCGGGATTTTAGTTGCCCTTGGCGATGATCCCGACCGAGAAGGATTAAAGGAAACACCCGACCGGGTTGCCCGCATTATGAGGAAGTATTTGAAGGAATGAACTATACGAACGATGAGATTGCAGAGATGTTCAACAAATCGTTCGAGCGTCCGGGCAAGGATACGAGTGACATGGTCCTGGTCAAGGATATCGAGGTGTTCAGTTATTGTGAGCACCATATGGCACTGATGTATGACATGCATGTATCAGTCGCTTATATTCCGAAGGGAAAAGTGCTCGGACTTAGCAAGATCGCACGGATTGCAGATATGGTCGCAAAACGCTTACAGTTGCAGGAAAGAATCGGTACCGATATCGCATATATTATGAGTAAGGTGACTGGAAGTGAGGATGTGGCAGTCGTGATCGAGGGAAGCCATAGCTGTATGACAGCTAGAGGTATCCGGAACGCAAGTGCAAAGACGTTCACGACGACATTTACCGGTGAGTTCGAGAAGAATGAGACATTGCAGAACAAACTGATGATGTTACTGAAATAAGAGCTGAACATAGAAGATGAAAACAGAGGATAAGAAGGAGTGATTATTATGCAGCATAAGAAGAACAAAGAAGCAGCCGTTGTTGTATTTAGTGGAGGACAGGACAGCACAACCTGTCTGCTGTATGCGAAGAAACATTATAAGAAGGTGTATGCCGTATCGTTTGATTATCACCAGAGACATGTGGCAGAGCTTGATGCAGCGAAGGAAATCTGTGAGAAGCTGGATGTGGAGCAGACAATCATGGATATGACATTGTTAAATCAGCTCGCACCGAATTCTCTGACTCGTGATGATATGAAGGTGGACAGCGATGCACCGGCAGAGGGTACACCAAATACATTTGTCGATGGAAGAAATATGCTGTTTTTGACATTTGCAGCGGTATTCGCAAAGCAGAAGGGTGTCACGGATATCCTGACGGGTGTATCTCAGAGTGATTTCTCTGGTTATCCAGATTGCAGAGATGAGTTTATCAAGTCCTTAAATGTATCTTTAAATCTGGCAATGGATTATGAATTTGACATTATCACACCGCTTATGTGGATTGACAAGGAAGAGACATGGGAGCTTGCCGATAAGCTCGGTGGATTTGATCTGGTTCGCAATATGACATTAACATGTTATAATGGCATCAAGGGCGATGGCTGTGGCAACTGCCCTGCATGTAAGCTGCGGAAAAAAGGCTTGGATGCATATCTTGCTAGACGATAAAGGATAATGGAGGGAAGCCATGAAACGCTTGTTATTTATTATCAATCCGAAAGCCGGACGAACGGCGATAAGAAATGATTTGTTTGAGATTATCATGGTATTTTCACAGGCTGGATACGAGGTCGTGACGTATCCGACACAGGGACCGGAGGATGCAGAACGCAAGGTGCGTGTCGACGGCGAAGATTACGATCTGATCGTGTGCGCAGGTGGCGATGGAACGCTCGATAACACGGTCTGCGGATACTCCAAGATGGGACACAAAAAAGTGCCGCTTGGTTATATCCCGGTTGGAACGACAAACGATTTCGCACGAAGCCTTCGTATCTCAAGAAAACCCATTGAAGCGGCAAATCAGATTGTAAATGGAAAATGTACGAAGGTTGATATCGGACAGTTCGCGGACAAGTCGTTTATCTATATTGCGGCATTCGGTATTTTCACCGATGTGTCATATAATACGAATCAGTCCCTGAAGAAGGCAATCGGACATTCGGCATATATTATTGAAGGAATTAAAAATATCGGAAATTATAAAGGCTTTAATCTGACGGCACAGTTTGACGAGAAGGTCATCACTGGAAAATATCTGTATGGTATGGTGACCAATACGCTTTCGGTTGGCGGATTCAAGCTGCGAGGAGCCAAGCATGTCGTGTTGGATGACGGAAAATTTGACTGCCTCTTTATCAAGATGCCATCAACACCGGCGGAGATGCAGCAGATCATCCGTGGACTTCTGCAAAATGAAGTT
>ERZ859937.723-NODE-723-length-12439-cov-2.122012_pt1 | contig 12439 bp, 11 predicted proteins | sample MGYA00509985_ERZ859937 | MGnify/ENA primary metagenome ERZ859937 (study PRJEB30046, sample SAMN00715169) | human gut metagenome | study: EMG produced TPA metagenomics assembly of the A metagenome-wide association study of gut microbiota in type 2... | reverse complement strand
AGGGTTGCATCAATACCTTGAACAGCCGCTCCAAAAACTTTGATGAGCATGTAATTTGAGTGTTTAGTGATTAGGGTTTATGATTACCGATAGAAAAGTTATCGTTTCTTTTTCCTTTCGTTCTCTATCTCCCTCTTCTTTTCTTTCTTCTCTTGTTCTTCTATGTCTTTCAGCTTCTTTTCGATAGCCGTTTCGCTCAGGTTCTTTCCTTCAATCCTTCCGGAAGGGCTGAGCAGCACATTGGCAGGCAGGGTTCTTATGGCAAGTTGCTTTACAACTCCGTCTCCCAGCCGGAAAGGTCGCATGCTTGCTCCCATTTCAGGGTATCTGTTTCGATAGCCTTTTTCCAATTGTCTTTGTTGAGGTCTAAAGAAATTCCTAAAAGCGCGAATTTCTTGTTCTTTTGTCCTTTCCTGTAGATTCTGCGGTAAACAGCATTGCTGTCGCGGCTCACGGTATCCCAGGAAGCCCAGAAGTGTATTAGCAGGTATTGGTCTTTGAAGTTCGAACGGGTTATCTGCTTCCCTTCGGCGTTGGGCAGGCGGAAGAGGCGGCAGTCTTTCCGGTCGCAGCCTTTTCTTCTTCTGGATGCGGTCGAGCAGCCCGTCGATATAGGGACGGTCTTCAGTTCTCCCGTCATGTGCTCGGTCAGTTGTTTGATTAGGGTATAATCCGGCTTTTCTTTTTGTGCGAAGTACTTGTCAAGCAGGTAGATACTCGCTAAAGAGGAATGATGTTCATTGATAAATTTGCCGGCTTTCTCTTCCAGGACTTTTTCAGACGGTTTGCCCAATCCTTTCAGTTCTTTCCGGAAGGCGGTCAACTCTTCATTGTGCGGGTTGCCGGTTATTTCCATGCTGTTTAGTTCGGCAGCAGAGCCTTTTATGTGTATTTTGTCACCTTTATCCATGAAGAAAGGGTATCGGCTGCCGTCGCTGAACAACAGCCATGCAGCTACCAAGGTATCCGGAGAGAGTGTTTTCGAGAATTTGCCGTTCTCAACGGGCAGGGTATCCATGCGGTCGTACATTTCGTCTGCACCGTATATATATAAGGTGTCATTTCCCAAACCTTTGATTTCTCCGCTCAGACTGACTGTGTCGGAGCTTTTGCCACCGCAAGCGGATAGCATGATAATCAGGAAATATGCAAGATAAATATTCTTCATACGGCTTTCTTCTTCTGATACGTTGCTGCGAAAGTAGTTCTTTTTGGTGTGAATAAAAAAAAATGCCCGACATATTTCCATGTCGGGCACTTCTTTTCATCTTATAACCTTTATTATTTGATGATATTCATGAAGTCTGCATTCGTGAAGTATTTGGAGAATTCCAAGTCAGAAGCAGCTTTCTTAGCCAGTGAAGAATCTTTGGCAACAGCTTTCTTCAGGTTGTCCATAACCATAGAAGAGTTGTTGGTTCTTGCACCTACAACAGCCATCAGGTAGTCAGTGTAAGCGTCCGGTTTAGCGATGCTTGACAATGTGCTCTTAGCCTTGTTGTAATCCTTAGCCAAGATTTGTGCCAAAGCTGCACTGTTAGTCTTAGTATCGCCAAATGCGTTAACGGCTCTGTCGTATTGACCTTGAGCTACGTACAGGTTACCCAAAGCTTCGTTCAACTCTTTAGCGCCTGAAGCTTTACCCAAGTAAGATTCAGCGGCTGCTTTGTCACCCTTAGTCAAAGCGATAAGACCCATATTCATGTTAGCTTCAGCAGAATCCTTGATAGAAAGAGATTTCTTGAAATATCCTTCAGCCTTGTCAAGGTTACCAGCTTGATAAGCCAACTTACCGAGGTTGTTGTATGCACGATAATCGTTCGGATAGATTTGAGTAGCTTTGATGAAGATAGCTTCTTGCTTAGCAGGATCATTAGTCAAAGTTGTTGCATACAGCAATTCTTCGATGTTCAGTTGCTTAGCATCGCTGTCTGCCAAAGATGCGATTTCTTCGTCAGATTTACCGATTACGTCATAGTTCAAGGTCAGACGAGAACGACGCAATTGCGGAAGGATTTCTTCAGCCAAAGTTTTGTATACAGAAGAGATGTTTTTGATTTCTTGTTCTCTTTGTTCAGGATCAGAGTACATTGACAATACGCGAAGAATCAACTCTTTGTCTTGGATGTTGGATTTGCTAACCAATTCTTGGAAACCTTCCCAGTCTTGTGCAGTGTATTTAGTATCTACAGCAGCATCAATTTTGCCTTTCTTCAGGTCTCTATTAATAATCTTAGCTGTGTTGTCCTGACGATTTTCAGCCAGACCAGTGTTTAACTTAACACCACCATCGGGAGAAGCATATGCAGAAATTTCGATGTTGCTGATTTTCTTGTTAGCAGCCTCGTTTACATTCTTGACTTCTTCGTTGAATGCTTTAGCTGTTTTCAATTCACTTGCACGAACGTTAGCCTGTTGAATCAAGAACATGATGTTTGCATCATATTTCTCTTTGATTATACGTTGGAAAGCGTCGTCACCGTTAGCTGGGTTAGCGCTACCCAAAGTTTGGCCAATCAATTCAGAAGTAGAGATAACGCCGTCAGCTACTTTTACAGCGGGGATAGTAACTTCTTTCTTTCCAACTTTAGCTTTAAATTCCAGATATAACTCAGATTTGGCCATTTCAGGAACATAATCGAAAGAGGTTTTCATAGTGTAGCTACCACCAGTCTTGTAAGAAATACTTTGGTCGTTGCCTTCTACTTTTTCGCCTTGGAATACGGCAGGCTGACCCTTAGCTTCGCCACCTTCCCATCTCAAAACCGGAGTAACTTCTACTACAGCATTTTTCTTGAAATACTTTTCAGGGAACTTACCGTTAATTGTAGCAGGTACCTTGCCACCTACGGCTTCCAATACTTGCGGAGTCACTGTGAAATAGTCAGAAGACAGTTCACCCATTTTGCTGCTGCATGATGTCAAAACAGCAACAAGTGCCACTAACAAAGGCAGATACAATTTTTTAGTCATTTTAGATATAAATTAATTGTTTGTAATTGAAATTTGTCCATTCACAATTAGTTGCTATACTCCTATATATATAGCTTTGCAAAGATATTAATTCTCTTGGCAATTTGTTAATAATACTACCACATTTATTATAATTTAATAAACTCCATGTTCTTTTCGGTATTTAATGTTGCGCGGATGATGCTCAATAATTTCACTTCGAAGCATATTTCGGTCGATATGCGTATAAATTTCTGTGGTAGCAATGGATTCATGTCCCAGCATACACTGGATAGCCCGTAGGTTGGCGCCACCTTCTAACAGATGGGTTGCAAAGGAGTGGCGGAATGTGTGTGGACTGATATTTTTGGTGATACCGGCTTTCTCTGCGAGTTCTTTAATCATGTGGAACACCATGATGCGGGAAATATTATTGCCCCATCGCGCCAAGAATACATAATCCTCGTACCCTTTTTTTATTTTTCCCATATTGCGGTCTATAAACCAATACTTTATTTCTTTGATGGCTCTGGGCGAAATCGGTATCAAACGTTGCTTACTGCCTTTGCCCTCTACTTTGATGAATCCTTCTTCAAAATAGAGGTCGGAAAGTTTCAGGTTGCATAATTCCGATACACGTAACCCGCAGCTATACAAGGTTTCTAAGATAGCCCGGTTGCGTTGCCCTTCTTTTTTGTCCATATCTACGGCGGAAATGATTTTGTCAATTTCCTCTACGGTGAGAACTTCCGGTATTTTGAACCCGATTTTGGGGCCTTCCAGCAATTCACCGGGGTCGGCTTCCAGATAGTCGGCAACTACGAGAAAATGAAAAAAGGATTTAATGCCGGAGAGGATGCGGGCCTGCGAGCGGGGATGAATGCCGATGTCGTGTAGACCTGCGGCGAAGCGTTGCAAATCATCGAGCGTAACGTCCAACATCTCGATGTTCTCTCCCTCCAAAAAGTGCAGAAGTTTCTGTAAGTCCGTCATATAGGCATTGAACGTGTTTGGGGAGAGCGATTTCTCCAGCTTGAGATATTGCTGATACTTTCGGATTATCACTGCTCGTCTTTCCTTATTCGTTAAATTCTCTTCTACTTTCATTACTTTTTCGTATCTTTGCACCTTGAAAGAATGTTCTCTGTGGACAAAGGTATAAAAAATTGTGTTATGAGGATACAAATTATTAACGGCCCCAATATAAATCTGTTGGGAAAACGTGAACCTTCCATTTATGGCAGTGTTACTTTTGAAGACTACCTTGCCGGACTCCGTGAAAAGTATGCGGATGTACAGATAGACTATTTTCAATCCAACATCGAAGGAGAGTTGATAGACAAGGTACAACAAGTCGGTTTTGATGTAGATGGTATTATTTTGAATGCGGGTGCTTACACCCATACTTCCATTGCTCTGCAAGATGCGATTCGGGCAGTTACTTCCCCGGTGGTTGAGGTTCATATCTCTAATGTACATTCCCGTGAGGCATTTCGTCACGTATCCATGATAGCTTGTGCTTGTCGGGGTGTTATTTGCGGCTTTGGATTGGATTCTTACCGTCTGGCATTGGAAGCGTTGCTGGAATCAAAAAATTAAATTAAGAATTATCAATTGTGAATGCAGGATAAAGAAATACCACAGGTAATCCATAATTCTTCGCTCATAATTCATCATTAATAAATATAGGTATAAGATTATGCTATTAAAACAGACAAAAATCGTTGCAACGATTTCCGACCAGCGTTGCGATGTTGATTTTATAAAACAGTTGTTCGATGCTGGTTTGAATGTAGTACGTATGAATACGGCCCATGCCGGCCGTGAAGGCTTTGAAAAATTGATAGCCAACGTGCGTACCGTTTCCAACCGTATCGCAATTCTTATGGATACGAAAGGTCCGGAAGTGCGTACTACTGTCCTTGCCGAGCCTATTCCTTTTAAAGTAGGAGATCGTGTAAAAGTCGTAGGCAATCCCGAATTGCAAACAACCCGCGAATGTATTTCCGTTTCTTATCCTAATTTTGTAAACGACCTGAATGTCGGTGGACATATTCTTATAGACGATGGTGATTTGGAACTGGTTGTTATAGAAAAGAATGCAGACTATCTCCTCTGTGAAGTGCAGAATGAAGCTACTTTGGGCAATCGTAAAAGTGTTAATGTGCCGGGTGTACGTATTAATCTACCCTCATTGACAGAAAAAGACCGTAACAATATCCTCTACGCTATCGAGAAAGATATTGATTTCATAGCGCATTCTTTCGTGCGCAACAGACAAGATATTCTTGATATAAAAGCTATCCTCGATGCACACAATAGTGACATCAGAATTATTGCTAAAATTGAGAACCAAGAAGGAGTAGATAATATTGATGAGATTCTTGAAGTAGCTGACGGTGTTATGGTAGCTCGTGGTGACTTGGGTATTGAAGTTCCGCAGGAACGTATTCCGGGTATTCAGCGTTTGTTGATTCGCAAATGCATTTTGGCTAAGAAGCCGGTAATTGTTGCTACACAGATGCTCCATACCATGATTTCCAATCCGCGTCCTACTCGTGCGGAGGTTACGGACATTGCCAATGCTATCTATTACCGTACGGATGCTTTGATGTTAAGTGGAGAAACAGCTTATGGTAAATATCCGGTTGAAGCGGTTAAGACTATGACGAAAGTTGCTGCCCAAGCAGAAAAGGATAAACTTGCGGATAATGACATCCGTATCCCTCTGGATGAAAACGGAAACGATGTAACGGCTTTCCTTGCCAAGCAAGCAGTAAAGGCTACTACGAAATTAAAGATTCGTGCTATTATTACAGACAGTTACAGTGGTCGCACAGCTCGCAACCTTGCTGCTTTCCGTGGTAAATACCCGGTACTTGCTATTTGCTACAAAGAAAAGACAATGCGCCACTTGGCTCTGTCATATGGTGTGGAAGCTATTTATATGCCCGAACTTGCTAATGGACAAGAGTATTACTTTGCTGCGCTCCGCCGTTTGCTTCAGGAAGGTCGTTTGCAACCTACCGATATGGTAGGTTATTTGAGTAGCGGTAAGGCTGGTACACAGACTTCTTTCCTTGAAATCAATGTGGTAGAAGATGCCTTGAAACACGCTCAAGATAGCGTATTGCCAAACAGTAACAGATACTTGTAAAAATATAAATTGAGAATTGGAAATTAAAAAATAAATGTTTGTTAGCGGACTATCATCTTTTAATTTTCAATTCTCAATTTCCAGCTTATATGACATTAGACGAATACATCTTGCAGCACATCGATGATGAAGGCGACTATCTGAAAGCCCTCTACCGTGATACGCATCTTAAGTTGCTCTATCCCCGTATGGCTTCGGGGCATTTGCAGGGGCGTATGCTCAAGATGTTTGTTAAGATGATACGTCCTCGGCAGATACTGGAGATTGGAACATATAGCGGATATTCCGCGCTTTGCATGGCAGAGGGATTGACGGAGGGTGGAATGTTGCATACTTTTGAAATTAATGATGAACAGGAAGACTTTACCCGTCCCTGGCTGGAGAATTCACCTTATGCTGATAAAATAAAGTTTTATATAGGTAATGCGTTGGAACTTGTTCCCCAATTGAATATAACTTTCGATCTTGCTTTCATCGACGGTGACAAGCGCCGTTACGTCGATTATTATGAAATGGTATTGAAATGCCTTTCTGAGGGCGGTTATATTATTGCCGACAATACCTTGTGGGACGGTCATGTCCTCGAAGAACATCCGCATCGTACGGACTTGCAGACAATTGGTATAAAAGCTTTCAATAATTTGGTTGCCGAAGATAACCGTGTAGAAAAAGTAATCCTTCCGTTACGGGACGGGCTGACGATTATCCGTAAGAAATCATGAGTCTGTACATTACAGAACGCGTGGTATTTCTATTTTTTAAGTAACCGTTTGCTCAAGTACCTCACCGGATACCATACTGAAAGGAATCCTACGGTAATAACCGTAATAAATACCACTATAATGTCTGTTGCGTGCACGCTTACCGGATAGGCATCCACTACAAAGTTTCCGTTACCTCCTCCTAAAGATATAAGTCCGAAATGTTGTTGCAGAAAGCATAGTAATAATCCTAAGATAATTCCGGCTATTGCTCCAAAGACGGAAATCAATCGCCCTTCGAAAAGGAAGATACGGGCTATCAATCGGTCGTCGGCACCCAAATTACGCAATGTCTCCGCATCTTCGCGTTTGTCCAGTATCAGCATGGATAGCGAGCCTATGACGTTGAAGCAGGCAATTGTGAGGATAAAGGTAAGAAATAGATATGAGATGAGTTTTTCAATCTCCATGATTCGAAATACATCTGCTTGTTGTTCGTAACGGTTTTGCACTACAAAACGGTCACCCAAGATACGTTCCATTTTCTTTTGTACGGTGTTGGTATTGCTTCCCGCTTTTAGTTTTAGTTCGATAGCGGAAACTTCCGTATCGTAATTAAAAAGCCGTCGTGCGAAGCTCAGCGATGTAAGAACATAGCGTGAATCGTATTTTTGCTGGTTGACGACAAATACCGCTCCCGGCGAAAACAGATAATCTTGGTTGAAAGCAGCCGATGGGTTGGCAATATTTACACGTACATTCCTCTTAGGGGCATACACCCGCAACGGGTCGACAAACTGAATCCCGGTACCGAGCTCGGAGACCAGTTCCACTCCCATAAAACCATAGTCCACAACGGAATCGTTCAGTATAAATTCTCCCGTACCGTACAATAGGCTGTCTATAGACGTCAGTTGCTCGAAGTTATCTTCCACGCCTTTGATAACTGCCATTGCCTGACGGTCTTTGTATTGTATCATTGCGTTCTCTTCCAGCGTTTCTGTCCAAATGTCTATTTCGGGTAGGGCGCGTACTTGCTGTATATGTGATTCGAGCGGATCAAAGACCTTCCCTTCCCGAACGGTAATTTTCAGTTCTGGATCGAAAGCCGTAAAGAATCCTGCCACCATATCCTGAAAGCCGTTGAATACGGACAGCGTACATACTAACGCCAATGTAGCCAAAGCTACTCCACATACCGAAATGCCGGATATAATGTTGATTGCATTATGCTTCTTCTTAGAGAAGAGGTAGCGGCGGGCTATGAAGAAGGGAAGGTTCATGTGTAGTCGTTAACTGCTAATCGGCTATTTCAGCAATTCGTCAATTCTTTCCAGATAGTCCAGTGAATCGTCTACAAAGAATTTCAGTTCGGGAATGATACGTAGCTGGTGACGTACGCGAGTACCCAATTCAAAGCGGATAGACTTCATATTCGCATTGATATTCTTGATGATTTCATCGCTCTTCTCTGAGGGGAAGATACTGAGGTAGGCGCGTGCTACACTCATATCGGGACTGATGCGTACGGCGCTCACTGAAATCAGTATACCGGGCATTGATTTGGTCTGCAATAAGAAGATGTCGCTCAGCTCTTTTTGTAGCAGGCGGGCTATTTTATTCTGTCTGGTAGTTTCCATACTATATAGCTTTTTTTGATTTGAAGAGCAAAGTTACTGAAATATATCGTTCTGCCGGTGATTTATACCATATTTTTTCATTCTTTTCCTTATAGCAGAATTTGATTTATTACGTTATATGATTATCTTTTCATCTATACGGCATTCATTTTTGTTACGGAGAAAATAGGGTGTTGGTTACTGTCAACAGGTCTGTTTACTATTGTCAACGGATTGAGTGACTACTGTCAACAGAGCTGTTGACAGTAACCAACACCCTGTTTTCTTCATAAGAAAAATAATTTTCCTTATAGCAAAACCTCGTTTCTCCCTGTGCTGCTTCTTTATAAGCTACAGGGAAAAACGAGGTTTGCGCATCTCTTTCTCTTTCGGAAGATGTGTGTGGGTGTTGCCGCTCTTAGTTTTATGCAGTCTTCTTGCGTGCCATCAGCGCGATTGCCGCAACTCCGATAACCAGCAACGCCAATGCTCCGTAGGCAATTCCTTCTGTTGCGTGCAGGCTTTTCGGGTCAAAGCGCATTTCAATTGTATGTTTGCCGGCAGGGACATACATGGTACGCAATATATAGTTCGCACGTCCCAACTCGGCGGGTTCTCCGTCGATAGTTACTTGCCAACCGTCCGGGTAGTAAATCTCGGAGAATACAGCAATGCCGTTTCCCGGATTTTCTGTTTCGTAAACCAGATGGTTCGGTTTATAGCTCGTCAGACGAATAGTAGAGAGACTGTCTTTACAAGCATCGGTTGTCCCTTTTAGTAGCTCCTTGAAACGGACGTCAACAATGGCAGTTTCGGTGGGAAGAACGGACTTGAGTGCATCAATTTCCTGATTGGCATTGTCTACATATTGTACGTTCTTTACAAACCAAGCGTTGCCGTTGGCATAAGGGTTGAGGACGGGAACAGTCTGCCCTTGCTGTCCGGCGGGGAAGATGAAATATTTTGTATTCAGCATATTCAGTACGCGGAATTTGGTAGCGTCCACACTGTCCATTTCTCCTCCTGCGGCGGCTATTGCTTGATAGGCTGCCTGCATTTCGGGAGAGATATGGCGTTCTATCATCTCTTGGTAACGGCGCAGCTTGGCGGCGTGGTATCCGCCGACACTTTTGTGCCAATAGGCGGTGTTGTTTTCGTTAAAAGTATTAGTGGCAAAGTTCAGCACACGATAATCGGGTGTGGTGTCTTGCAGGATTAATTCATCGGTCTTGCTTTGGCTGAAAGTCTCGGTCTGTGTGGAACGAGGTACAAACTGGTCATCGTAAAGGTAGCGTTTGTTTACTGTCCACATATCAATGAGGCAGAGTAGAGTGATACCTGCAACAGTGAAACTTTTGCGCAATTTCCCGGTGGAGTATAACAGCAGTATGGCGCAGCCGATACTGATAATGATGAAGCTGCGCAGTGCATCGGAACTGACAAGCGCGGCACGCATTTCGGAAAGGTTGGCAAGGATGCCGGAGAGTTCTTCGGCAGGTATCATTTTTTGGTCGACTGCATTTTGCAACATTTGTGCCTCTTGTGCCGGCACAAAAGCGGAACTGAACATTCCCGGCGAGACTGTGAGCAATAAGGCTATGCCGGCTGTGAGGAGCAGACTGATACCTGTTGCTCTTTTGTCTTTCTTGATAATTGCAGGTTCTTCAAGTACACGTTTCAGGGCAAAGATGGCCAGCAGCGGAATAGTGAACTCGGCAATTACGAGGATGGAAGATACGGCGCGGAACTTGCTGTACATCGGTACATAGTCGATGAAAAAGTCGGTAAGCGGCATGAAATTCTTACCCCATGCCAATACAATGGAAAAGAATGTGGCACCTATCAATGCCCATTTCAAAGGGCCTTTTACGATGAAACAGCCCAGTATGAAAAGGAAGAGTACGAATGCACCCACGTATACAGGGCCTGAGGTCATGGGCTGGTCACCAAAGTATTGGGTCAGTTGGCTGTACAGCCCGCTGTACATGGGATTTGCTTTTTCCATAGCCGTCCTGTTTTCGCTGAGAGGGACGGATGCGCCACCTTTGAAGTTGGGTACGAGTAGGGTAAGCGTCTCACCGATACCGTAGCTCCATTGTGTGATATAGTCGCGGTCCAGCCCGCTACTGGTTTGTTTGGCTGCATCGCCGGTCTGTACCAGTTCGCTTTTGCCGCGCATGGTTTCTTTGCTGTAGGCATAGGTGTGATAGAGGTTGGATACGTTGGCGGCTATGCCGACGAGGGCTGCCACAATCAGTACGGCACTTGCCTTGAAGAACTGGGGCAATGTCTTGGTACGCCATGCTTTCTCGAAGTAGGCTCCCACAAAGAAAAGGATGACGAAGAAGAAGTAATAGGACATCTGCACGTGGTTCGAGGTGATTTGCAGGGCCACGAACAAGGCGGTGAGGATGCCTCCCCACAGCAGTTTCCCACGATAGGCGAGCACAATGCCTGCTATGGTGGGCGGCACGTAGGCAAGGGTGATGAACTTCCAGATGTGTCCGGCAGATATCAGGATGAAGAAATAGGACGAGAATGCCCACATGATACCGCCCAGTCCGGCCAGCCAGACCGGTATGCCGAAGACGCGCAGCAGGATGTAGAAGCCGAGCATCAGCATGAATGTGAGGCACACATAGTCGGGCAGGAAGAGTTGGTAGGCTTTCTGTACCCACTGCAGTGACTTGGTGGAGTCATACGAAGGGGCTATCTGATACATGGGCATACCGCCGAACAGCGAGTTTGTCCAACGGCTGCGTTCGCCCGTCTGTTCGTAATACTCCTTGACTTCTTGTCCTGCCCCTGCTCCTGCAGCCGTGTGTGCTGAAAGAGAATACGGTTTTCTATATCCGCCGGGAAGAAGTAGGCGAAGGAAAGGAGGACGAATGCCAAGATGGCAATAAGGTCGGGAAGAAGCTTCTTCATGAGTTATAAGTTATGAGTTATCAATTAATCAATTGTGGGGCAAAGATAGTGCAAACCGAATACAGAACTTTCATGCTTGCATGAAAAAGTTTTGTTGAGGTGCAGCCTATCTTCGCTTTTGTGGCAAAGATACATAAATGCAGATTGTTATTGTCACGTTATCGGCAGAATGTTGTACCTTTGCCTTTCCAAAAAAAGATTAAAGTGCTTTAACGATAATATGCAAGCTTAAATTATTATAGATATGACAATAGGGATAATCAGTGCAATGGACAGCGAACACCGCCGGTTGGTGGAGCGCTTGCAGGATAAGAATACGTCGGGCGATGGTAGTTTCCGCTATGTGGAAGGTACATTGGGCGGTAACCATGTAATCTTGACGCAATGCGGCATCGGTAAGGTGAATGCGGCGGTGGGAGCTACGGAGCTGATACGCCGTTTTGCCCCGGACTGTATTGTGAGTACCGGTGTGGCGGGCGGCATCGACGCTTGCCTCAAGGTGACGGATGTAGTGGCGAGCGACTCTTTGGCGTACCACGATGTATGGTGCGGTGACGGTAACGAATACGGTCAGGTGCAGGGATTGCCTGCAGTGTACAAGGGGTGCGTTCCGCTTTTGGAACATGCTTTGTCTCTGAACAAGACCGGATTGGAAAGCCGTATTCATAGCGGACTGATATGTACCGGCGACCGGTTTATCACCAACCGCACAGAGCTGGATGCCATCAAACGCTGCTTCCCGGCTGGACTGGCTGTCGATATGGAGTCCGCTGCCATTGCGCAGACCTGCTATCTGTACGGCGTTCCTTTCCTCAGCTTCCGTATCATCAGCGATACGCCGGGCGTGGAAGACCACTCTTCGCAATATGCCGATTTTTGGGGTACGATGGCGGAACGTTCTTTCCTTACGACATGGACTTTCCTTTCCACCCTGCCCGACAACTTATAACTCATAACTCACAACTTATAACTTATGAAGAAAATACCCAGCTTTACCATCGATCACATCCGTTTGCTGCGCGGTATTTACGTATCGCGCAAGGATGAATGAACGGAGAAGTCATCACGACTTTTGATACCCG
>ERZ859937.719-NODE-719-length-12488-cov-3.000885_pt1 | contig 12488 bp, 10 predicted proteins | sample MGYA00509985_ERZ859937 | MGnify/ENA primary metagenome ERZ859937 (study PRJEB30046, sample SAMN00715169) | human gut metagenome | study: EMG produced TPA metagenomics assembly of the A metagenome-wide association study of gut microbiota in type 2... | reverse complement strand
CGCAGAGAGTTCACAAACAGGGGTGTCCACCAGAAATGCACTTTGCGGAACGACATTAAAGCAACCGAAGCAGGAAGACACTCCCCATTGGTATGCACTCCGTTGCACATACGGCAGAGAGAAAGCAGCATACGATTATCTGGTATCTAAAGGTATCGCCGCTTTCTATCCTACTACCACCGTAGTAAAACTTATCAAAGGCAAACGAAAAGTTGTAACCGAATCACGTTTGCCAAACATTTTCTTTGCCTTCGGTACAGAAGTACAACTCAAAACGTTTGTTTACGACAACATAAATCTTCCCTATCTCCGCTTTTATTATCGCCACGAACATGTTGGTCGCAGAATCATAAAGACCCCACTCATAGTCCCCGACTATCAGATGGAGAGCCTAAAGATAATCTGTGCATCAGAAGCTAGTGACATTATTGTTTCATCGTCAAGCGTGCCTAATTTCCAGGCAGGTCAACTGGTTTGTGTCATAGAGGGAACATTCAAGGGGGTGATTGGAAGAGTGAAACGCTGGCAAGGACAGCAGAGAGTAGGTGTTATAATCGGTAATATGGCAACAATCGCTACTGCATATGTGCCAAGCGCATTTTTGGAAGAAATCGTTTAGACATATGGAAATCAAAAAGATATATACGGAAGACTTGCAAATAGCAAAAGCCCTCATAAAGAGGGATAATGTGGTCACACGCAAGTACTTTTATCAACATTGCTTTCCGCTCTTTAAATCTATATATGACAACTACTATACAGATTGTGCCAGTTACAAAGAATTTATAGACGAAATCTATATCGTTGTGTTGGCACCAAGTAAGACAACAGGCAAGTGTCAGATGGAGAACTTTAAAGGTGAGAGTACGTTGGCAAGTTGGATAAAGACAGCTAGCTTGTTCTATTGCTATAAGCAATTTGAAATAAAGGAGAAAATGCCTAAGCATGAGCAAATCTCCAACCCTAATGCAACAGGCAACGATGACGAAGGTGATAGAACCGATGCTATCTATGGCTCTATGGAAATAGATTTCAGCAGTATCGGAGTTGCTTCCAACATGTGAAATGTTTCATGTAGCGGTTTCCTTTATACTTGTCAACGATGTGACGGAACTTGTCAAAGTTCAAGAACTCTACCAATTGCGAGAATATGTATTTTGATTTGTTCATATACAGTCAGTTTTGACTGCAAAGATACGAAATCAAATCGGTGCATCCTCAGAATCTCTGTAACGAACTATATTTCAATTATTTCAAAGAACGCTTAGCGATTTTTACTGGACAGCAATGAGGTAATATTAATTCTTCCTGACAATAACATTTAAATTATAATATAACATAACATTATGAAAAATGAATCCTTAGTAAAGGAGCCTAATATCCTTACATTTGTAACAACATACAAATGTACAAGTGCTTGTAACAATTGTTGCTTCCAATGTTCTCCCAAACGAAACCTGACTCTTTCCAGAGAACAGATGTTAGATTATATTGAGCAGGTAACAAGAGATTTCCCTAGTGTCAAGGTTCTTGTCTTGACTGGTGGCGAATGTACGATTTTGAAGTATCTTCCAGAAATCATTGATGTTGCAAGTCATAAATACGGTCTTGCGGTTCGAATTGTATCAAATGCACATTGGGCAAGAACTTATGATTCCGCGCGTAAGAAAGTTGCAGAACTAAAGGCTGCTGGACTGAATGAAATTAATTTTAGTACCGGTGATGAACATCTGGAATTCGTTCCGATTGAATATATCAAAAATTCCATTATAGCCTCTGTGGAGGAAGGTTTTGTGCCTTATGTCAATGTTGAATCTATTGAAAGCCATGATTTTAACAGTACATATTTTACTAAGGATGAAGAATTGTCAACTCTTTTAGATGAAAACAAGTTTAAGGTGTCAAATGGTATTTGGATTGACCTTAAGAATCCTGAGGCAATGATGAAGAAGCCTGATAAAGGTATACATTGTTCAAATCAGAGGTGCGATAATATTTTCTCCGGCCTTGTGATCACACCAGATAACAGGCTGAAAGCATGTTGTGGCATAACATCTGGAAGGGTGAAATATCTTGACCTTGGAAATCCTGCAAAAATACCTCTTCGTACATTGTATGATAAGCAGTTTGATGATTTTGTAAAAATATGGCTTCATACAGATGGTGCTCTAAAAATACTAGAGTTCATTGCTAAATATGATAAAAGAATTAAAATAGAGGAATTTGAACATCTTCATCAATGCTTGATATGTACAATGATATTAAATAGTGAAGAATTATTAAGGATTATTAAAGAACATTATGATGAAGTATATGCTAACATCATAATGAAATATAACTTAATATAAATAAAAAACAAATGAAAAAAGATTTATTCGCCAAAGGCGTGATCGGATTGTCCGCAACAAGTATTATTGCGGCTTCATGTTCAAGTGAAAGTGTCTGGATGGACAATGCCGATCCATCAGAGATTGAATCACAATTTTCTGACGAGGGTAGTCCTGTGATTAACATTAAACTATCAGACGAAGATACTGATTATCTTAGATTCCTTAATGGCTTAGCTGCAGACATTATTAAAGAGCCTGCTGTAGCAAGAGAATTTGCCAAGGATCCAAGTGCATTGTAAAACAATATGGATACCAGGGTAAAGTCAATCTTGATGAAGGTATGCTGAAACTTATACTTGCTCTAGGAGATGAGGATATTAATACAGCTGTAAACCAGAACGATATGACCACTGCTATTGCGCTTATGGAGAGCAAGGGACTACTTGATGATGTGAGCAAGTCTGAAATGAAAATTCAGTTTACCGAAGAGGAAATGAGGCAAATTTATGAGCAAATGGGACTGGATTTTGATGAAAAAACCTTCGGTGAGAAAAAGGGTGTTTCAACAACTGTGGCTGCTACTGTTTTCTATTTGGCAGCAGCTGCCATAGAATGGGTTACCTTTGGACATACTGTTGCTGGTGCATTTAATCTTGCAGCATATTTTACAATTGTAGTATATTCTGAGGCTTATTTCTTGGGACAAACAGAAAGAGATATAGATGGAACAATTCATCGAAATCTTCCTCTGAAGATATGGAGTTTGAAAGGTCAGGATGCAAATACATATATTGCTGCAGACAAGTATGTTACTGATCAAGCAAAGAAAATGATGAAACTTATCAAGGATAATGATCCAAAGGCTTTGGAAAAGATTGATGAAAGCCAGTTGGAGCAGATCCTCAAGTTAAGTATTGCAAACGCTACAATAAAGAAATAATAATTTCCTATTTTATCTCTGCATGGTTATTTCACTTTCCATGCAGAGAATTTTCACAATATGAAAACATCCTTTTTGATTATATTATTATCTATATTTGCCGTAACAAGTTGCTCTCAAAAGAATGTATTTGATGAAGAATTACCATCAGACATAGCTCTTGAGTCTGTTGCTACTGACACCTGCGTGCAGAATAGTACTGCAAACAAGTGGATATATAAGACTATGAGACTATATTATTACTGGGCTGACTCTATCCCTAGTTGTATCAAAGATTCTATGGAATTATCGCCAAAAGTGTTTTTTGACAAACTATTATATAAGGCTGATCGTTTTTCATGGATAAGCAAGAATGTTGATAGTAACAACGAGACATTGTATGGAAAAATGCTCAATAAGGGATTCGAGTATATGCTATTCTACTCTGATACAACTATGTATAATCTCACGGCAGAAGTTATATATACATATCCAAAGTCGAGTGCAGAAAAGCAAGGAATTAAAAGAGGATGGATTTTTGATACTATTGATGGATGTAGGATTAATGTTGATAACTACAGCCAATTATTGTCAGTTCCTAGTTCTATGTATGAGTTCAAGCATGTTAGCAAAGATAACAATGTTGATACGACAGTAATTAATATTGGGGAAAAATCTCTCTCGTTTAACCCTATATTAAAAAGTTCTGTCATAGAATGTGACAAACACAAGGTCGGATATCTTTGCTATCAACAATTCAAAACTGATGATGGCGATGGAAGCGAAGTCTATAAAAAAGAACTGTTGGAGAAATTTGCTTGTTTTAAGAAAGAAGGTGTTGATAATATTGTTCTTGATTTTAGATACAATCCTGGTGGTGACATAAACCTATGTGTGACTCTTGGAAGTTTGATTGTCCCAAAGGCGGATACGGCGCAGGTTGCACTAAAGATAAAGTATAATCCGAAACTAAATGACGCATATTCGTCAATTGGTTTGGGGGATATGATAAATTTTGACCAACACCTTGACTGCTACATTGGAGATAAGTTGGAAAATATTTTTATTTTAACTGGTCCGAATACAGCATCTGCAAGTGAGGATGTTATTAATATGCTTTTGCCTTATAAAAAACCTATTTTGATAGGGTTGACAACATACGGCAAGAATTATGGCTCCCAGTCTATTATTTCTAGTGATGAAAATATAAAATGGGTTATGCAACCAATTATGATGAAGATATTCAATAGTGCTGACAAATCTGATTTCGACTTTGGATTTAAGCCTGATTATGAGATAGATGAAAAAATATACTTAATGAAAGAATTCGGGGATATTGAAGAACCTTTGCTATCCACAGCTTTAAATATTATAAGTGGTAAAACCAATGTCAAAAAAAATAAAAAAACTGCACAAGCACGTGTTGCGAAATCTTCATCAAAGGTGTTTTTTAATAGTTTAGATAAACACCCTGGTGTTGCCAGAATGAAAAAGGTGGATAAAATTGTATATGAATAACTATGATGGCAGTTATTAAGATTCTTATATCTTCCGTTTGTGCTCTTTTTATCCTGTGTTCATGTGAGCATAGGTTGGATGATGCCTTGGAATTAGCGGGTGATAATAAGGGAGAGTTGGAAATCGAGTTTTACAACAGTAGAAACCAAAAACTGACAGGAAAAATCATTGGCGCACAGGGAACCGATAAGCAGACTAAAGAATCGGTATTTGATGGCGATGTTCTTACGGGGTTCAATGGTGTTAGTCCTGATGGCCATTGGGTCGGCCTTCACCTTTCTAGACCTTCAGACGTTTCTAAGATTAGGTATATGCCTCGCAATGATGGAAACTGCGTGGAAGTTGGTGACATGTATCATCTTCTTATGTATGATAAAGGTAGATGGGTATATCTTGCATTGATGCGAGCAGAAACTACTAAACTCGTAATAAATAATGTACCAAGCGAGGGATTGTATATACTAAAAGATATTTCTAAAGGTAAGGAGGAACGCGTCTTTACCTATGAAAATGGCAAACAAGTTTGGTGGTGATTATTGTGATATAATATTTATGAAATAAATGCTATGTTTAAAAATGTATATGTAGTTCTTCTTTCATTTATTCCGTTGTTGTCAATACTTGGGAATGAAGCAGACTATTCTAATTTTTATGTTCTAATAGTATATAATAGCATTCTTGCCGGACTTGGTATCATTGGACAATGGTTAAATAAAGATACTATATCTATATCTAGTCCTGAGGTGTGTATGGCATTTCTTTGTGTCATATCGTTATCAAGTGCATTAATCAAGGAATATCCAGTAAGCCATTTTATTTATTATGGAATAATGTCATCAACTCTGTTAGTAATGTTTTCAAAGAACTATGTTCGTGAAAGGTTACCCTTGTTGAAAAAGTCTTTGATCTGTGTTACTCTGTTAATCAATATTGTTATTTTAGTGGCAATTTTGTTTGATGGTAACATTATGATACTACATGTTGGAAACAGTGGCATATTGGCAATATTCATATCGATATCTGTATGTACTCTTTTAAAGATTACATTCAGTGAGAATTGTAATAAAATAATGGTAAAGGTGGGATGCACCTTGTTAATTGCAGTTGATGTTATATATATATATATGCTTGAGAGTCGTACAGCATTTATTGTCATATCAATATTCTTGCTTGTTTGTAGTTCCTATAACAAACGTTATCTTAGATATGGTTTGTTGGGCGTTATAGTAATTGTTTTTGCGTTCGCTATCATCGGTAACGAATCGAAATCTCAATCTTTTGTTGGACGTTTATTCATATTACGCAATTGTTTTTCTCTGTTTGCTGATAATCCATTGGTTGGTACTGGGGGTATTAGTAGTTTTGGTGTAAAATATTCAATAAAACAGGCACAATATTTCACGACTCATACAGAGATGGATGATTATTTCTTAGTTGCAGATAATGTAATTGTTGCGTGTAATGAATTCGTTCAGTTACTATGTGAAGTAGGAATAATAGGGTTGGGGATTGTCGTATTTATGATTTATTATGCAATAAAACATATAAAAGATGGTTATTTCCGTAATGTGTTGTTATTCTCTGTTCTTATATCGGCTTTATTCTACTATATTCTACATGCAGCATTGTTTTGTGCGTTAGGTGTTATATGTATCATTGTTGCATCTGCATATTCTCCGGTTTTATTAAAGATTAGTTTCTCTAGGTTTAATAGTCTGCTATTAAGTGCCCTTTGTGTTGCTGGACTTGTTTATTCTGCAGATCATCTTAGGGTCAGTAATAGTGTTAGGAAGTGCATTGACAGAAGATCGCTTAGTGATAAACAAAAGATATATATTGTTGATAACTTTAGAGAAAATAAGATTTTCTTGGCATCATTGTCAACTTTTGATAATTCAGATGGGTTGAATGATAAATTGGACAAACTGATTGTTCACTCCGATATTTTGTTCCATCAAGGACAAATGTTGAGAAGAAATAAAAGATATGAATTGGCAGAAAGAAAATTACAGCTGGCTTCTTATATATGTCCAAATCGTTTCAGATATAAATACGAATTGTTTAAAATATATAAAGAGACGAATAATATGCGCAAGGCAAATGAAATAGCCGACCATATAAGCAGAATGCCAGTAAAGATAAATTCTCCAACCATATTCGCTATAAAAAAAGATATAGATAACTTCCTTCACTATAGTTGTGAATAAAACAAAAATAATCATCCGCATTTTAGTATTATTTAACTCTGTGGATTTAGCTGTGTGCCCAAATGTTGGTATTCTTATTGAAGATTGTTCATAGATATGAAATTGTTAGAGTTCACGAAACGTTTTCCCGATGAGGAATCATGTGAGTTACATTTGAAGCAAGAGCGTGAGAAAGCAGGTGTGGTTTGCAGTCATTATGGCTATACGCATCACAGATGGGACAAGTACAATAAATGCTGGGTATGTAGCAAATGTTGGCATCACACCACCTTGCGTAGCGGAACTGTCATGCACGGCTCCAAATTGCCGTTGATGTACTGGTTTACCGCTATCCATCTGATGACCTCAACAAAGAAGATTTTTTCGGCTTTTGAAATGCAACGTCAGCTTGGACACAAGCGTTACCAGGCCATTTGGGAAATGATGCACAAACTACGTTCCGTAATGGGATTGCGCGATGGCAAGTACAACCTGGACGGTGTGATTGAACTGGACGATGGGTTCTTCACTTGTGATGACAAACGGAATGATGGTCAGAAGAAGGATCATTTAAAGTCTGGTCTGGGCAGCGAAAGGAAGGTCTCTGTGCTTGTTATGGCAGAGAGTGAGCCATGCGAACCAAAGAAGAAAGTGCAGAAATGTCGTAAGGTGGGTCACTTGAATATGAAGGTGATGAAGGATCTGAAGCCAGAGACGGTAAACAAGTTTGTCGGCGAAGGGCTTTCCACGGGAGCAAAGATAGACTCAGACGCATATCCGTCACATGGCCAGCTTGAAAAAGTAGTTTCCGAGGTTAATGCAAAGGTTGTAAAACCGAAAGACACACCGAAGGCTCTTCTATGGGTTCACACGGCCATAGCAAATGCAAAGAGCCTGTTCAGGGATATGTTTCACGGCATCAAGGACGAATTCCTGCAAGAATATCTCAACGAGTTCTGTTACAATTTTAACCGCAGATATTTCGGAGATAGAGTGTTTGACAGACTTGTCATAGCTGCTGTGTCCTACAAACCGAATTTCGAACATCGAATGTATGGGTATGTATCACCAAAATGCGGATAATCATTAAACGTAATATAAGGTTGTTGACAGAAATTGATAAATTATTTTTTAAGAAAAGTCATTTAGTCAATCTTTAGTAAAGTTAAAAAGAAAATCTTAATAAAAACAAATTTTGAATTTATGAGTAATAATATTATTTTTCTTGTTTTTTTATTTCTTGTGGTTGCAACAAATTTTGTCATAGTGTTCTTTATAAGAAAGCATCCCGAGAAAACTTCAATATTTAAAGTGGAGGGTTTTGAGAATGAAATTATCGACAAAACGAAATGGGTTAATTTGTTGTGTCGGATGATGGTCATTGGTAACTTCATAACTTTAATTGGCGGAATAGTTGCTGTTTGCTTGGAGAATATTTTGATGTTTTCATTATTAATATCCTTCCCTGTTCCTGTTGGAATTGTATATGTATATATTAAAAAGAACAGGTCGAATAAAACAAGGGGCAGTAATAAAAATGGCTTAATAGTTACTATCGTTTCTATTTGCGTTATACTTGAATTGTTTGGATTATTGGCTGTTACATGTCAAGCTACTGGAAACTTAGAAGTTGTCACGAACAAAGATGAATTGGTTATTAAAGGATTATATGGTACAAACATATCATATAGGAACATTAAAGAAATTGAACTAAAGAGTAATTTGCCAGATATAAAGTTTCGCTCTAATGGTTTTGCTGCAGGATATACCAGATTGGGTAATTTCATTACTCAAGATGATTCACATATAATGTTGTTTACTCATTCTGATTCTTGTTTTATACGAATTGTTACGAAAAAAGATGAAATATATTATTTGAGTTGTCAGGAATCTGATGAAACTGTTAAGGTTTTCAAGGAAATAAAAAAACATTTGTAAAATTATGAAACGTTTTTTACTGTTTGTAATTTGTTATTTGTCTACTTGGACGGCAAACGCTCAAGAGGGGACATGGTATGGAAAACTTGATATTCAAGGTACAATATTACCAGTCGTATTTCACTTTTCTGACGATGGATGTACCTTGGATTCTCCGGCTCAAGGGGCAAAAGGCATAAGGGCGGAGAGAATCTCGGAAGGTAATCACGTCAAAGTCGCTGTACCTTCTATTGGTGTTACATATGAAGGAGATGTAGACGGTAATAAGATAACAGGACAGTTTAAGCAGGGGGGCTATTCCTTCCCTCTCACCCTTACTGTTGATGTGCCAAGTGTAAAACGACCGCAAACGCCTGTAGGTCCATTTGACTATTCAACGGAGGAAGTATCATTCAATCGTGATAATTATACTCTCGTTGGAACTCTCACGTTACCAAAAGATTATTCTTCAAAAACTCCAGTTGTTATTTTGCTGACTGGAAGTGGAGTGCAAAATCGTGATGAAGAGATATTTGAACATAAACCATTCGCTGTAATTGCTGATGCTTTGGCACATAAAGGGATAGCATCCCTGCGTTATGATGACAGGGGATATAATGTCTCTAATGTCTCTTTGGAGAATATTACTATTGGTGACTATAAGAAAGATGCTCTTGCAGGAATTGAGTTCCTTCGTGACAAATTTTCAAAAGTAGGGTTAATTGGTCATAGTGAAGGGGGAACAATAGGTTTGATGCTTGCGTCTGAAGGTAAAATTGATTTTGTTGTTTCAATGGCGGGTATGGTTGTTTCTGGGAAAGAAACGTTGTTATATCAGAATCGTTTATTACTGGAAACACTTAATTTGCCTGAAGACAAACTCGATAGATATATTAGTACTATTGGGAACGTGTTGGATCGCGTATCTGAAGGTAAACCGGAAACAATAGATTTGTCTGCTGTTCCACAAGAATTTATTTCTGAGATTGTTAAACTGAAGGAGAATTGCTCAGCACCATACATCCGTGACTTTATTACAATAGATGTGCGTAAATCGCTCTCTAAAATTCATTGTCCGGTATTAGCACTAAATGGCAAACTTGATACCCAGATTGAATGTAAGACAAATCTTGATGCTTTAGCAAAACATATGAATAATACTAAGTGTGATATTGCAGCATTTGATAATCTTAATCATTTATTTCAACATTGTAAAACTGGGTCTGTGATGGAATACCAACAAATAGAAGAGACGATATCCCCGGAGGTTTTGCAAAAAATAGCAACTTGGATAAATTCGTTATATTAGTCGTTTTTTCACTACATCCTTTGCTTATTTCATGATTATAGTGATAGATGTGAGAATATCCACAGTTCAGTTTTATGTAGAAAAGAGAAACTGTCTTAGAGTGTGAAATTCTCTAATGACTCCTATATATTAAAGAGATGACAAATTAAGCAAGAAATCAAAGATGCTTATGATTTGAATGCCATCCTCGTCACACCATGGTTTTGTATGTTCTCCAATGACGATGAACTTTTTGAAAGAGTCGTCTATCAACTTTAGAGAGCGTTTTTCTTGTTCAATTTTTTCTGCGTCAGGCATCTTATAGGCTGATTGTATGTAAATACGCTCACTTCCTTTATTGCAAACAAAGTCTACTTCATGTGTGACACGTTGTTGCTTACCAGCAGAATTTCTTATTCTGTGATTGATGTTGCCGACATCAACCATCCAACCACGCATACGCATTTCGTTGTATATAACATTCTCCATAATGTGGGTAACTTCATTCTGTCGGAATGAGAGTATTGCATTGCGCAACCCTACATCTTGATAATAATACTTAGAAAGCGAACCTATGTACTTTCTTCCTTTAATGTCATAACGCTCAGACTTTTCTACAAGGAAAGCATCTTGCATATACTCCAAATATGCCGAAACCGTTTTGTCGGTAATATTTTGTACTTTGCTGACCGACTTGAAAGTATTAGCTATGTTTAAGGCATTGAGAGGTGCACCGATACTTGAAGCAACAGTCTTAGACAACTCCTCAAATTCCGGTTTCAGTTCAATCGTATTTCTTTCGTAAATGTCTCTAAGGTAAACAGTACGATAAAGACGACGTAAGAAATCTGATTTTTTGTCATCACCAATTTGCGTAAGTAACTGTGGAAGTCCGCCAAACATACTATATTCAGCCCAAGCTTCTTCTTTTGAACCTTCATAAACAGACATAAACTCTCTAAAAGAAAGAGGCCAAACATGAATTTCATCACCACGGCCGCGAAATTCAGTAACCACATCAGATGATAAGAAACGAGAGTTTGACCCTGTTACATATACATCTGTTCCCTCCGTTACAGACAATGTAGACAGGACTTCAACAAAGTCTGTTACTTCCTGTACTTCATCGATGATAATGTAATATATGGTATCATCAACCATTTTGTTTTCCACCCAATCAAGCAAATAATCTGGATCTTTGAAAGCCTTGTTTTTTCGGCTTTCCATATCAATGATTATAATATGATCATCTTCTACTCCTTCGTCCAATAAATGTTTTCGGAAGAGCGTCGTTTTTAAGAGGAAAGACTTACCAGAACGCCGCAATCCTGTAATGATTTTAATTAGCCCATTGCCTTTGGAACGGATTAATTGGTCAATATAAGTGGTTCTATCTACTATCATACTTTACGAAAAGCTGTCACTTGTGACACTTTTTCGGAACAAAGATAACATTTATATTTTGAATATGACTAATAACAATATAATTATTTTAATTATTTACTAAAAAATTCAACTCCCATTCACATGAAACATACACCCATGTCGAAGAAGGTCTGATTTCGTTTGGGTGCAGCAGCTTCATTCGTCTTGCACCTTTGTAGAAGTCATACCACCATTATCCGCCATGATGTTGACATTGCGAGATAGATGGAAGGGTGCTGGAGGACGGGGCACGGAGGCCCCAGTCCTACTTATATATGCCCTACTATAACAAACTTACATTGGTAGAACAGGGGCACGGTGTCCTGTTCTCACGACAAAAGGGTTAGGAACTAAAAGCTTGGGGTAAATTACTTAAAAGCAAGGAGTTCATCGTAAGAAAGCAAGGGGTTCATCGTAAGAAAGCATTGAGAAAGTTGTCTCACACCGACCGTTATGAACATGAGCAACGGTCGTTATGAACATGTGCATCGACCGTTATGAGCACGTGCAACGGTCGATGCGGCATGACTTTGACTTTGACTGATTTTACTTTACACTTTTCTTGTTCTTTTACTAAATTACTTTACTCCAAATTTATTCCTTTACTGAATAACTTTACAATGCAGGAAAAGTGTTACTGAAACGCTTTACATAGGTGTTTCGTCTGCAAAGTTACAGCATCGTATTCACATCTGCAAATTATCCTTTAGGAAATGTTTGTTTTGACTTTATTCTTACCTATTATTATGCTACTTTAGTATAGCTCTCCCGCTTCTGTTTTGGAGTCATCATTCCGTTGCTCATGTGTGGACGTTTATTATTGTAAAAATCAATAATGTCGTTAATGATGTTTCGTGCATCCTCCAAGTCGCGTGGTCTTTTCATCCGATACAGCCATTCCTGCT
>ERZ859937.718-NODE-718-length-12531-cov-1.553463_pt1 | contig 12531 bp, 12 predicted proteins | sample MGYA00509985_ERZ859937 | MGnify/ENA primary metagenome ERZ859937 (study PRJEB30046, sample SAMN00715169) | human gut metagenome | study: EMG produced TPA metagenomics assembly of the A metagenome-wide association study of gut microbiota in type 2... | reverse complement strand
CATCAAACTGTGTGGCGGTGCTCAGCGGTGACTATGCCAAACGCCTTACGCCCCAGCCGTGCATACGTTGCGCTAAGTGTGTGTCAGTGTGCCCCATGGGCCTTGAACCTTATTTGCTGGCCGTGCTATCGGAACAGAAAAACTGGGAACGTGCTGAACATGAAGATGTGGCAGCGTGTATTGAGTGTGGATCGTGCCAGTATACATGTCCGGCACACAGGCCCTTGCTCGACCATATAAGGCTGGGAAAAAGCACGGTGATGGGCATCATTCGTGCTCGTAATGCAAAGAAATAATCGTCAACTAAAAAGAAAGCATGTCAAAACTTATCGTTTCACTCTCACCGCATATACATGCCAACGATAGTGTAGAAAAAAATAGCGCAATGTTATCATTGCATTGCTGCCCGTGCTGGGGGTGTCGGTGGCCTATTTCGGCATCGGCGCCGCCATCGTTTGCGCTACAAGCGTAACCGCGTGTTTGTTCTTTGAATGGGTTATTGCCCATGTCGTTATGAAGAGCAAACGAAACACCTTGGCCGATGGCTCGGCAGTGGTTACAGGACTGCTCTTGGCCTTCAACTTGCCTTCAAACCTTCCGGTATGGATGGTGGTGGTAGGCGCCTTGGTGGCTATCGGTATAGGAAAAATGACGTTCGGCGGTTTGGGCTGCAACCCCTTCAACCCTGCTTTGGTGGGACGATGTTTTATGCTGGTGTCGTTTCCGGCACAAATGACGTCGTGGCCTGTGGCAGGACAGCTCACGTGCTATACCGATGCTACCACTGAGGCTACGCCACTAAGCATCATGAAGTGGGCCATCAAAACAAATAACCCCGAAGAACTGGAAAAACTGCCCGACGCGCTACACATGCTTCTAGGTAACCCCGCGGTAGGCTTCGGTGCTGGTGCTTTGGGCGAGGTGTGTGCGCTGGCCATTATGGTAGGCCTGGCTTACATGCTCTGGAAGAAGGTGATAACCTGGCACATACCCGTAAGCATTATTGCTACCGTGGCTGTGTGTGCAGGGCTGTTACACATGGTTAACCCTGCTTACAGCCACCCCGTAAGTGTGCTGCTGAGTGGTGGTCTGCTCTTGGGCGCCGTATTTATGGCTAACGACTATGCCACATCGCCCATGACGCATAAAGGACAGGTGGTGTATGGCGTGGCTATAGGCTTGCTCACAATTGTTATTCGTAACTGGGGCGCTTATCCTGAGGGCATGTCGTTTGCTATATTAATTATGAACGCTTTCACACCCCTTATCAATGTGTATATGAAGCCTAAACGCTTTGGCGAAAAGATAGTGAAAAAAGCTTAAAAATAAAAGAGAATATCATAATATGAAAAAGCTGAAATCGACGGTTACAAATATGGTTATTGTGCTGACAGCCGTGGCGCTGCTGAGCGGTGGCGTATTGGCAAGCGTAAACCATGTAACCGAAGGCCCCATCAAAGAACAAAATGCTAAACAACTGAGCGAGGGCATAAAGGCCGTGATGGATGACGACCAACTGGTGGTGAGCGCTACCGATACCGTAGCCTTAGTGGTGGATGGAGATACCGCTCATTATATCGTACATACCGCAAATAATAAACAAGGAAAAATGTTGGGATGCGCGGTAGAAAGCACGGTGATGGGCTTTGGCGGTGAACTGAAGGTGCTGGTGGGCTTCGACAAAAAAGGTAAGGTGCTGGGATATAAAATATTGCAGTCGGCCGAAACACCAGGATTGGGACAAAAGGCCGATAAGTGGTTTCAGAAAGATGGAAAAGGCTGCATCATAGGTCGTAAAATGAATGAAAAGAAACCGTTAACAATAGGAAAAGAGGCTAATGATGTGGATGCCATCACTGCGTCGACCATCACCTCGAAGGCTTTTATCAGGGCCGTGAATAATGCCTTCAGCGCTTATCGTAAGTATATGAAGGCGTCGGAAGCCGATGCTGTAACGAGTGCCTCGCAACAACTGCATGAGTAGGTATGATACTGATGTGCTTTTTAAAAAAACGTTGACAATGAATAGTTTGAAATTGATATATAATGGTTTGATAAAAGAGAACCCTACGTTCGTCTTGTTATTAGGTATGTGTCCTACATTGGCCACCACAACGTCGGCCATTAATGGCTTGTCGATGGGGCTGGCCACTATGTTTGTGCTCATTTGTTCTAATGTGGCCATATCACTCATCAAAAACCTTACACCCGACATGGTGCGCATACCTGTGTTTGTGGTGGTGATAGCCTCGTTTGTTACGGTGCTGCAAATGTGCTTGGCGGCATATTTGCCAGCGGTAAATGCTTCGCTCGGACTGTATATACCGCTCATCGTGGTAAACTGCGTAATCTTAGGGCGTGCCGAAGCCTTTGCTTGTAAGCATGGGGCCTTTGATAGCATGATGGATGGTGTGGGCATGGGCCTGGGCTTTACTGTGGCCCTCACGCTGCTGGGCATTGTGCGCGAACTGTTAGGGGCTGGCTCGGTGTTTGATATTCGGCTCTTGCCCGAGACAACAAACATGCTGCTCTTCATCTTGCCTCCAGGGGCCTTCATCACATTGGGATATCTTATCGCCATTGTCAACCGCCTGCGTAAGGCTAACTAATATTTAAGTGAAAAGTAAAAACGTTGAATAATTGATATTTGATATTTGATATTTGATATTTGATATTTTGACATGGAATATATCTTGATATTCATCTCGGCAATATTTGTAAATAATATTGTGTTGTCGCAGTTCTTGGGCATCTGCCCCTTCTTGGGAGTGTCGAAAAAAATCGATACCGCCTTAGGTATGGGCGCTGCAGTGGCCTTTGTGCTTACCATTGCCACGGCGGTAACGTTTTTGGTGCAACAATATGTGCTCACACCGCTCGGCTTGGGATATCTGCAAACAATAGCTTTTATTCTCGTTATCGCTGCTTTGGTGCAGATGGTAGAAATAGTGTTGAAGAAAACGTCGCCAGCACTGTATCAAGCGTTGGGCATCTTCTTACCGCTCATCACTACAAACTGTGCGGTGCTGGGCGTGGCCATCCTTGTTATTCAAAACAAATTCTCGTTCCTGCAAAGCATCGTTTATGCCTTGGCTACAGCGATAGGTTTTGCTCTGGCACCGGTGGTTTTTGCAGGATTGCGTGAACAACTGTCAATGGTAAAACTGCCTAAGGCTATGCAAGGCATGAGCATAGTGCTGGTTACGGCAGGACTCTTGTCGTTGGCTTTTATGGGCTTCAGTGGGGTAGACTTGGGCTTGAAAGCTTTGTTTGGCTTGAAGTGAAAAAATAATATTATACAACTTAAACGAAGTAATAATAAAAAAAGCATGGTGCGCTATGTGCGTGCCAAGGCTATTTAAAGTTATCATTTAAAAAACAAATAACATGAAACAGACTATTTTAGTTACTGGCGGTACAGGCTTTATTGGTTCGCACACCACGGTAGAACTGATTGAAGCAGGCTATGACGTAGTGATTGTTGACAACCTCTCAAACTCGAAAATTGAGGTGCTCGATGGTATTGAGAAAATTACGGGTGTGCGTCCTGCCTTTGAACAAGTAGACCTTCGTGACGCTGAAGCTACTGAAAATGTGTTTAAAAAGTATCCTGCTATCAGCGGCATTATTCATTTTGCTGCTTCAAAGGCTGTGGGAGAAAGTGTGCAAAAACCGTTGCTGTATTATCGTAACAATGTTGTTTCATTGGTTAATCTGCTTGAACTGATGCCTAAATATGATGTCAAGGGCATCATCTTCTCATCAAGCTGCACCGTTTATGGACAGCCAAAACCTGAAAACCTTCCTGTGCGCGAAGATTGTCCGCACCAAAAGGCCACGTCGCCCTACGGAAACACAAAAGAGATAAACGAGCAAATTATTGCCGACTATATTCATAGCGGTGCTAATATTAAAAGCATCGTGCTGCGCTATTTCAACCCCATTGGCGCTCATCCATCAGCATTGATTGGCGAGTTGCCTAACGGTGTGCCTAATAACCTCATACCGTTTGTTACACAAACTGCTATTGGGGTGCGTGAGCAGCTCACCATCTTCGGTAACGACTATAACACCCCTGATGGCACCTGTATTCGCGACTATATCTATGTTGTTGACTTGGCAAAGGCGCATGTGGCTGCTATGGCTCGTGTGCTGGATCAGGATACCGATGCCGTAGAGTATTTCAATATCGGTACGGGAAACGGTAACTCAACACTCGAAATAGTGGAGACTTTTGAACGTGCCACTGGCGTGAAACTGAATTGGAAATATGGCCCACGTCGTGAGGGCGATATTGAGAAAATATGGGGCAATGTAGACAAGGCTAATAATGTTTTGGGATGGAAAGCTGATACGCCCCTTGATGATGTGCTGCGCTCGGCATGGAAATGGCAGCTAAAACTGCGCGAAGATGGCGTAATGTAATAAAAAAACGCTAAGGCAAAGATGCTAAAGCAAAGATGCTAAAGCTAAAGATATTAGGGAGGTGAAATCCATCCCTATAATGTGGCCTGTTTAGCAATAGGCAGTCCGCATTTTGTGTTTGTGTTGTTGTTATCCCTCGATGTGAGTCGGGGGATAACTTTTTTTACAACACAGTGTTAAAACTAAATTCATAATGCAGTGTTAAAACTCTATGGCTGACGTATCCTTATAATTCTCTTTATGACCTGTGGTTTTTGCTCTTACAGTCAGGACATTCGCCCTTGATGACAAACGAAATAGAGTGAGGGGAGAAGCCTTCGGGTAAGTTGAAGTCAGGAATACGGATGTCTTCTAAACAAAAAGAACGATGACAGGCTTCGCAATAAAAGTGTATATGCCCATCATTGTGATGACAATGACCAGCACTGCTGCATAACTCATAATTTAATACGCCTCGGCCATCTTCAAAAGCATGCACTACGTCGTGCTTTAGGAATAATGTAAGTACACGGAAATGCTCGACTTGTCCATCGTTAGCATCTTATTGGAAAGGTCAAGCAGGGTTACGGGGCGTGCTTCGGCCTTCAGCTTCTTAAGAACAAGTATGCGGTTGGATGTAGGCTTTACATCTTTTTGTGTCAACCAGTTTATGGCTTCTGTTGTTTCCATTTATTAAATATCTTTTTATGAAATATTGTAGCATACGCTACCTTATTTATGTAAAAACAATATTGCTTTATGCAAAAGTAATATATTTTCTGCTTCTTATTTCTTCTTATCTCTTCTTTTTTGCTTCTTGTTATGAACATTGCAATCGGGTTGCATCTGTTTTTATCTATCTTTGCAGCCGTAAAAGAACAAAAAAATGACAAATGGCGTAAAATATAAAAATAGTGAAGACAATATGAAACAGGAAGAAACAGCTCATTCTCATGAGCATCATCATCATCATCATCATGAGCATCATCACCATCATGCTAATCATGCGATAGCTATGGCGCGCATAGCCCTCACTGTTGTTTTGTTGATTGTGGCAAAAGTGATAGAACACTACACGGTGTTGCCTATGTGGAAAATGCTGATAGTGTATCTTGTGCCTTATCTTATTGTGGGATGGGGTACGCTAAAAGAGGCTGCCGAAGGTATTGCACATGGCGACATTTTTAATGAAAACTTTTTGATGGCTGTTGCCACAATGGGGGCGTTGTGCATAGGCTTTTTACCTGATGCCGAACCCGAGTTTATGGAGGCTGTGGGCGTAATGCTCTTTTTTCAGGTGGGCGAACTATTTGAGGGGTATGCTGAAGGCAATGCACGTAAAAGTATCTCGCATCTGATGAATATTCGGCCAGATGTGGCTACCGTTGTTCGTGATGGCAAACCACAACAGGTGGCACCTGATGATGTTAAGGTGGGCGAGATTATTTTAATAAAGCCTGGCGAGAAGGTGCCGTTGGATGGTGAAGTGGTAAAAGGTAAGTCGTCGTTGAACACGTTAGCGTTGACGGGTGAAAGTGAGCCACGGTTTGTGTCAGAGACAGATAGTGTGTTGTCAGGGTGTATAAATATGGAAGGGGTGCTCGAGGTGCGCACCACAAAGGCTTATGGCGAAAGCACCGTGGCAAAAATTATACAATTGGTTGAGAGCGCTAATGAACGTAAGTCGAAGAGCGAAACCTTCATCACACGTTTTGCTCGCGTTTATACTCCTATTGTGGTGATAGCTGCTTTAGCATTGGCCTTCGTGCCACCGTTGTTTGCTGCCGAAGGCTTTGCATTGGCTTTCTCGCAATGGCTGTATCGCGCCTTAATATTTTTGGTGGTGTCGTGTCCTTGTGCATTGGTTATCAGCATACCGCTGTCTTTCTTCGGAGGCATTGGTGCCGCCTCGCGCCATGGCATATTGGTGAAAGGTAGCATTTATATCGATGCGTTGGCACGTTTAAAAACAGTGGTATTCGACAAAACAGGCACTCTCACCTATGGGCGGTTTGAGGTGCAAGCTGTGCATCCCGATCATTACGATGCTCATCAATTATTGCATCTTGCTGCTCATGTAAACATTATACTACACACCCCATAGGAGCTGCCTTGCGTGCTGCTTTTCCTCAGGAAAATAGTGATGGCTGTAATGTAGAGGCCGTTGAAGAGGTGTCGGGCGAAGGCATACGTGCTGAGGTAAATGGCCATGTGGTATGTGTGGGCAATGCAAAAATGATGCAGCGTATAGGAGCGCAGTGGCACGATTGCCATCATGTGGGTACCATTATTCATGTGGCAGTGGATGGCGTTTATGTGGGACACATCGTTATCAATGACAAAGTAAAGGACGACAGTGCCGACGCTATTGCTGCTTTAAAGAAACAGGGCGTAAAGCAAACGGTTATGCTTACGGGTGACAGAAAAGCCGTAGGCGAAATGGTAGCTAAACAGTTGACCATAGATAGTTGTTACGCCGAACTGTTACCTGCCGAAAAGGTGGAACGTATGGAGCAACTGCTTCGTACACAATCTGAAGGCAACACACTGGCTTTTGTGGGAGATGGTATAAACGATGCGCCTGTATTGAAGCGTGCCGATGTAGGCATAGCCATGGGAGCTTTGGGTAGTGATGCTGCCATCGAGGCTGCCGATGTGGTGTTGATGGACGATCGGCCCAGCAAGATTGCTTTGGCTATGCGTATAGCACGTCGCACTATAGGCATTGCTAAACAAAACATTGTTTTTGCTATTGGTGTAAAAGTGGCAGTGCTGGTGTTGGCCACTATGGGGCTGGGCAATATGTGGTTGGCTGTAATGGCCGATGTAGGTGTTACGGTGCTGGCAGTGCTTAACGCTATGCGTGCATTAAGGGTAAAGGCATAACTGAGGTTAAAGGCATAGGATGGATAAAACATAAAAATATTGAGTGATAACTTGCTCTTTTCAATTATCTTTTGTAATTTTGAACAATTGATAACACTGACATTGCCTCGGCCTCGCAATTAACGATAGAGGCGATGAAATGTCGAAAAGCAAACAATATAAAAATGAAATTTGTAGCTATTATTCCAGCCCGTTACGCCTCGTCGCGCTTTCCGGGAAAACCGTTAGCCATGTTGGGTGGCAAATATGTGATACAGCGTGTGTACGAAACGGTGTCGTCGTCTTTAGAAGATGTTTATGTAGCCCCGATGATGAGCGCATATACAATGCTGTGATACAGTTTGGTGGACGTGCTGTTATGACACGTGCCGACCATAAGAATGGTACCGACCGCATTGCCGAAGCTGTAGAAAAGTTGGGCGGTGCATGGGATGTTGTCATCAATGTGCAAGGCGATGAGCCATTCATTCATAAGAGTCAGATTGAAACCTTGTGTCACTGCTTCGACGATCCGCTCACACAGATAGCTACCTTGGGCATGCCATTCAAGACTGTAGAGGCACTGCAGAACCCCAATTCGCCCAAGATAGTGGTTGACAACCATCAAAACGCGATGTACTTTTCACGTTCTGTTATACCCTTTGTGCGTGGAGTAGAAGCTGCCGATTGGTTGCAGCAATACCCCTTCTTAAAGCATATAGCATTTATGCTTATAAAACAAATGTGCTGAAAGAGGTAACCCAGTTGCCCATGTCAAGTTTGGAAAAAGCCGAAAGCCTTGAGCAACTGCGGTGGCTGCAGAATGGTTATCGCATAAAGGTGGGAACCACAAATATAGAAACTATTGGCATTGATACGCCTGCTGATCTTCAGCAAGCAGAACAATTTCTAACACGTCAGTAGTATCAGCTGACAGAGAGAAGCGGCCGTCAATACGTTCGTTTACCACCCATAGTATGGTGTCAGATGCCGATGCCATGGTGAGCACCAGTTGGCGTCGCTTCTCAAAAATGCTTTTCTTTTTATCGGTAAGGAAGTCGCTTACCAGTTTTGAATGTCGCATGCCAAAGGGCACAAACCTATCGGCATTTTGTGCGATGCGCAATTGTAGTGGCCATGACACTTTTTGAGCATCTAAACAGGCATAGTTTGCTTTCTTATTCAACACAAAATGCTCATCATTCTTCTTTTTACTGATGCGCAACCGTGTACCATATTCGTCAATCACATAGGTTCCTTCCTCAGGAAAGATTTTTGTTTTGAACGAGGAGGTTGTTTTCGGTTCAATCAACAGTTGGCCACGGTCAATCAGCAATTCATGCGTACCGCTATCCCATAATCGTCCGCTTTGAAGCGTTGTAGTTTTCTTTTCTTTGATTGTTGGTTTGCTGATGGCCGAATATATTTCTTGCACCTGTGTAGGCGTAAACCCATTGTCCTTCAGCGTCATGAATAATACATATTCTGGCGAAGGTTGTTTCAGTAGGGCACAGATGTCAATCATAAAATGGCTACGGCTTGTTTCACCTCTTTGGATGGTTTGGCCATCGCTGCTTGTAATTGCTTGTATAGCCTGTTCCATTGCAGCATCAAAGAATGTGCATGCTTCGGCCACATATTGCGCCGTTTGTGCAATGGCCTTTCGGGCACTGGGATTAATGGTTTGTAGCAGAGGTATAACGTTGAGCCTTATCTTGTTGCGCTTTACATCATCAATAAGATTGGTGCTATCTGTTACAAATGTTTGATGCAAGGTTTGCAAATAGTGTTCAATATCTTCTCGGCCTACACACAGCAGGGGGCGCAATATGTTTCCGTTTCGAGGCATAATGCCACGAAGACCATGAATGCCCGTTCCGCGTAATAAGTTGAGCAGCAAGGTTTCGGCCGAGTCGTCTTGATGGTGCGCCACACATATACCATTGGCCGATAAGTCGTTGCAAAGGTTGTTGAAATAGCTATAACGCAATGTGCGTGCTGCCATTTCAATGCTTACATGGTGCAGCTGAGCATATGAGGTGGTATCGAAATGAGCAATATGCAATGGAATGTTTAATTGTTGGCATAATTCTTTGCAGAATTGCTCGTCGCGTTCCGACTCTTCACCTCGAAGATGAAAATTGCAATGAGCGGCTTCTGTCTTTATACCCAATGCGCAAAGCGTGTGTAATAGCGCCACACTGTCGGCTCCGCCCGAGAGCGCAACCAGATAGGTGCCGTCAGCCAGAAAGAGGCTATGCTTGTCGGCATACCGCTTTACTGTTTGCAGAAAAGCTGAAGTGTTAAAGACAGAAGCCATAAAAATTGAGATGTGTTACTCTACGTATAATACCAATCCTTTCAAGTATTCGCCCTCGGGGTGATAAATGTTTATAGGATGGTCAGCGGGCTGGTGTAACTGATGCAAGATGCGCACTTTTCGGTTGGCCTGAACAGCTGCGGTGAAAACAGCGTTGCGGAAATTGTCTTTTGTGACAATTTGTGAGCAACTGAATGTAAACAATATACCGCCATGCTTGATTTTTTGTAGGCCCTTCACATTAAGACGTGTATAACCTTTCAGTGCATTGTGCAGTGCAGCACGGTGTTTGGCAAAGGCTGGAGGGTCGAGAATGATAAGGTCATACTTATCGTCGTTAGCGTCAAGATATTTAAAAGCATCTTCGCAGAACGCTTCATGGCGTGCATCATCGCCAAAATTCATGGCATGTTACGGTTTGTGAGCTCGATTGCTTTTGCGCTGCTATCTACCGAATGAACCAGTTTCGCACCGCCACGCATAGCATACACCGAGAAGCCTCCAGTGTAACAGAACATGTTCAGTACCGATTTGTCTTTAGCATATTGTTCCAACAATTTACGGTTTTCACGCTGGTCAACAAAGAAGCCTGTCTTCTGTCCGCGAAGCCAGTCGACATGAAACTGCAAACCGTTCTCCAGTGCTACATCATTTTCCTCGCCGCCATAAATGTAGGCGTTTTCATGCTCTACCTCTGCTTTAAAGGGTAGGGTGGTGTCGCTCTTATAATAAATATTATGTAGTTGTGACCCCATTACCTCTACTAATGCCTGACTGATTTCGTGGCGCATGAGGTGCATACCCACGCAGTGTGCCTGCATAACTGCTGTAGGGCCGTAGCAGTCAATCACCAGTCCGGGCAAGTTGTCGCCTTCGCCATGTACCAGTCGGAAGGTGTTGTTTTCGGGGTCGTCAGTCAGTCCGATAGCCTGGCGCATAGCCAAAGCCGATGCTAAGCGCTCTTTCCAGAACCCCGCATCAATCACAATGTCGCTGAACGAGAGCACACGCACGGCAATAGAACCTATTTGGAACATGCCTACGGCAATAAAATCGCCACCTCGTGTGAGCACGCGTACAATTTCGCCCTCTTCAATATCGTCGTCCATTGAAAGGATGGCACCCGAGAAAATCCAAGGGTGAAAGCGCTTAAGGCTTTCTTCTTTGCCCTTTTTGAGAAATATTTTCTTATACATAATGTTCGCTATTGTCTTGTATGTGTAGATGATGCTTTGTTTATTCTTGTTCAGGGGTTTCAGTTTCCTTCTTTACCACAATCTTTTCTGGTACAATCTCCAGATGATAGTCGTGTGTGGCTTCTAATCGCATGATTTCTGATAAAGATTAATGCAACACCAAGCATCGGTTGCGGCGTATGCTTTCTGCTGTGGTGTAAGCACGTCGGCCTCCCAGTTTGTCAGTCGTTGGCGTTTGCTGATTTTTTGTGCGAAAAGGTTGGCGTAAAGCTTCTGTAGACTAAGATCTTCAATGCCAATGCGTCCCACCATATTTTGTATGTCAATAAACAGTCCGGGGGTGAAATCGCTTCTACGGTGTAACTGACAAATGTCGTCGTGCCAAGACAGGCCTATCATGGGTACATCGGTGTTTGAAAGCAAGCGAATGACGGCGGTGGGCATACCAATAAAGTTGAGACGAAAGAGAAAACATACGTCTTTGGTTGCCACTTGCAGCAAAGCCACTTTGCGCATGGGCCCTTTCTTGAATGTAGGCCGCGTTTCGGTGTCAACGCCTAAGATGTCGGCCGATAGTAGATAGTCGACTGCTTTTTCTGCCTCTGCTTCACTTTGCACTACCACTATCTTTCCTGGAAAAAGGGCTTGTGGTAGTGTGTTTATTTTCTTTTTGTCGAATTTGTTGAATATGGTTTTCATTCGTCCCATTACATTAAAAAAGGTGTGTTGTCAGCTTGTTTACATTTTGCCTGTTACACACGTTGGCGTGAAAGCTGATTTAATACCTAAGTAACAAATTGCAAAATTAGAAAAAAGTTGTGAATTATAGGCCGTTTACAAGAATTTTCAGTATTTTTGCAAGTAAAAAAAGGAAGAATACTAATGGCAAAAAGAAAAAAGGGGACGTCGACTAAAGAAACCACGTCTTCAAACCGATTTGGAAGTGTTATAGGACTTCAGAAACTTTTAGACAATGAGAAGTTTGATTTCATATTAGGCCTTTTCTCGTTTATTACAGCCTTCTACATAATAATAGCTTTTGTTTCGTTCCTCAAGACAGGGCAAGCAGATCAAAGTATACTTGAAAATTTGCGACCCCGTGAATGGATGAACGATGGGCATATATTTGTTAATTATTGTGGCAGTTTCGGTGCCATCATTTCCTATTTCTTCATCACACTGAATTTTGGATTACCCGCTTTCCTTATACCCTTCTTTTTTATCATCGTAGGGTTTAAACTCATGCGTGTATACAATTTTAGTGTCATGAAGTGGTTCCTTTGTTTAGCGTTGGTAATGATATGGAGCTCAGTAACATTTGCTAAATTCTTAGCTCCCATTATGTCAGGACAGGTATATAACCCTGGCGGAAATCATGGCCTTTATTGTGTGCAACGACTTGAGAATATAATAGGCCCTCCCGGACTTACTATCGTGTTAATTCTTTCAGCTATTGTTTTCCTTACCATTTTAAGTAGCCAAACTATTATTTGGATACGTAAGATGATGAATCCTGTGAAGTATCTTACAAATAAGGTGCAGCTATCGGTAACCAATGCAATGGAAACACAGCCCGAAACAACTGATGAAGCGGAAACGGCAGAGCCTGCTCTTCAAGATAACGAGCTAGAAGAAGAGAATGAAAAAACAGAACAACCGTTGAGCCCTACTGTAGTTGATTTGACCGATATGACAGAAGAGCCTGAAGCTGAGGGCGAAACGCAAAGCGCGGCTGCTAACGAGGGG
>ERZ859937.717-NODE-717-length-12535-cov-1.342147_pt1 | contig 12535 bp, 15 predicted proteins | sample MGYA00509985_ERZ859937 | MGnify/ENA primary metagenome ERZ859937 (study PRJEB30046, sample SAMN00715169) | human gut metagenome | study: EMG produced TPA metagenomics assembly of the A metagenome-wide association study of gut microbiota in type 2... | reverse complement strand
ACACCGAGGCAGAGACAAAGCTGGCAGAGGAGATTCCAGCGTTTGTAAAGCGCTATGAAGATGCGATGGAAGATGACTTAAATACAGCCGATGCGATTTCTGTTATCTTTGAGCTTGTAAAATTTGCAAACACAAATGTCGAGGCTGGTGTAACAAGCAAGGCATTTGCGCAGAAGATCTATGATACGATGAAACAGCTGATGGATATTCTTGGTATTGATATCAAGGAGCAGGAGGTGCTTTTAGACGAGGAGATCGAGAATCTGATCGAGGAACGTCAGGCAGCCAGAAAGGCAAAGAACTTTGCGAGAGCGGATGAAATCCGTGATCTGCTCACAGAGAAGGGAATCATTCTGGAGGATACCAGAGAAGGTGTAAGATGGAAGAGAGCGTAAAGACCGAACAGGTAAATGCATATCAGTACTCGCCACTTGCGCTTGCGTATATGGGTGACAGTATATTGGATCTGCTTGTGAAGAAATATTTTGTCACACATTCCAATATGCAGCCGCATAAGTATCATGTGGAGGTCAGCAAGATCGTTAAGGCGGTGAATCAGGCAGATTATATCGATCAGATCATGGAAGAACTGTCAGAGGATGAGCTGGATGTCTACAAGCGTGGCAGAAATACGAATACTCATTCCAAGGCGAAGAATGCCACGATGGGACAGTACCGCAAAGCAACGGGATTAGAAGCCCTGTATGGATATCTGTATCTGAAAGGGGATATGGAACGACTGCAGTATTTTGTGAATGGTATGATTAAACAGTATCTCGCGGGCAAAGAACAGTAAAGGAAAACAAAATGAGTGAGAATAAGAATATTATAAATGAACAGGAACCGCAGGACGACCATATGATTGAAGGCAGAAATGCGGTGTAGAGGCGTTTCGTGCCGGAAAAACAATCGACAAGCTGTATATTCAGGATGGTCTGCGCGATGGCGTGATTTCATCCATCTTACGTGATGCGAAGAAAAAAGATGTGATCGTAAATTTTGTGAGCAAGGAAAGCTTGATCAGATGTCTCCAGACCGGAAGCATCAGGGTGTGATGGCAATTACAGCGGCATTTTCATATGCGGAAGTGGATGATATCTTAGAAAAAGCAAAGGAAAAGGGCGAGGATCCGTTTATCTTTATTTTAGATGAGATTGAGGATCCGCATAACTTAGGTGCGATTATCCGTACTTCGCAAATCTGTGTGGGGCACATGGCGTGATCATTCCGAAGCGCCGGGCAGTCGGACTGACTGCAACGGTAGTCAAGGCTTCGGCAGGTGCAATCCACTATACACCAGTTGCCAAGGTGACAAATATTGCCAAGACAATCGAAGAACTAAAGGAAAAAGGCCTATGGTTTGCCTGCGCTGATATGGGCGGTGAGGTGATGTACCGGGCGAACCTGACCGGACCGATCGGTCTTGTGATCGGAAACGAAGGAAGCGGCGTGAGCCGCCTTGTCAAAGAAAAATGTGATTATGTTGTATCGATCCCGATGAAGGGCGATATAGATTCATTGAATGCATCCGTGGCAGCCGGCGTGCTTGCCTATGAGGTTGTGCGGCAGAGAATGCAGTAAAAATACGGAGAAGAAGCGTTGGATTATACAAAGATGGACGACAATCAAATACTTGCGCTTGGACGGGCTGGTGAGGATGAGGCAACAGAGTTCCTGTTGCAAAAGTATGGATATCTGGTCAAACGGGAAGTGCGTACAGTCTATCTGATCGGCGCGGAAACCGAGGATCTGGCGCAGGAGGGGATGATTGGGCTTTTTAAGGCAATCCGGGATTACAGCCCGGACAAGGCAGCCAGCTTTTCCACCTTTGCCAGTGTCTGTATCCGCAGACAGATTCAGAATGCAATCACAAACTCGAACCGCAAGAAGCATGTGCCGTTAAATTCCTATGTATCGTTGTATATGAACAGCGAGGAGGGTGACAACTTCATGCTGGAGGAACGTCTTTCCACAAGCCGGGAAGAAGACCCGGAGAAGCTATTGATTGCACGCGAACAGATCGAAGATCGGAATGCTCGTATCAAAAAAGAGCTTAGCAAGCTTGAACAGCAGGTGTTAAAACTGTATTTGCAGGGACTTTCCTACGAGGAGATCGCAGAACAGCTCGGAAAGACAGAGAAGTCGATTGACAATGCATTGCAGCGTATCCGTGGGAAATTATCAAGGAAATAAGATTGCCCCTTGACAGAAAACTATAAATAAAGTATTATCTCATTTGTGCTTTGCATAAATAAAGCAAGCTGGTATGGCTCAGTCGGTAGAGCGTCGCATTGGTAGTGCGGAGGTCACGGGTTCGATTCCCGTTACCAGCTTTCTTTTTTTACTTAAAAATTCAGAAAATTCTGTGAAAAATCACAAAAAAAGCCAAAAAATTACTGCAACCATCAATATATTGTGTTATACTACCCTTGTATAACTAGGCTCAAATTCAGAAAAGGTGTGGTTTGATGACAAAAAAACGATGGATAGCAACGGTAGTGGCAATCTGCATGGTTGTTCTGCTTTTTCAATATATACCCGTTTTGCATGCGTCAGCAGCAACGGAAGGTTCTATAAAATCTGGTGTAACTGGGGTTTATTTTCGTGAGACACCCGGTGGTACGCCGATAAAAGATTCCAATGGAAATACAATTTATTTAAATGGTGGACAGGCACTGACGATACAGGATACATCCAATTCCAGCTGGTATAAGGTAACGCTCACCTATAATGGGGGCAGCTATACTGGATATGTGAGTTCCCAATACGTGGTGGCTGGTGCAGCACCGACGCCTTCGACACCGAGTGGGGATGCTGATTTTGAGGCAAAGCTTTCGGCGCAGGGGTTCCCGGACAGCTATAAGCCTTATTTGCGCGCTATCAATGAGAAATACCCAAACTGGGAATTTCGGGCGGTTCAGACCGGAGTGGATTGGAATACACTTGTAGCTAATGAGGTATCCAAATCCGGACAGGTCAAGAATCTGATCTATGGAACAAGCTCGTATCCGCATTATAACTGGAGATCGACGACAATCGGTTATAACATTGCAACGGACACATGGAGTTCCTTCGATGGAAAGACATGGTTTGCGGCATCGGATGAACTGGTTGCTTATTATATGGACCCACGTACATACTTGTATGAAAATTATATTTTTGCATTTGAGAGCCTGTCTTATCAGCAGGGCGTACAGAATGAGACTGGTGTGGAAGCGATTTTGAAGGGGACCTTTATGTCGCAGACAAAACCGGCAGGTGACAGCCGCACCTATGCACAGATCATTATGGAGGCAGCGGCACAGTCCGGTGTCAGCCCATATCATATTGCGAGCCGTATCCGTCTGGAGATGGGTTCTAAGATTGGAACTGCATGTTCTGGAACGAATTCCTCATATCCGGGCATTTATAACTTCTACAACATTGGAGCATTTGACACGCCAAATGGCAATGCAGCGGTAAAGGCTTGCAATGGGCGGCCGGAAGCGGTTCATATGGACGTCCGTGGAACACCGCAGCAAAGTCTATCATTGGCGGTGCACAGTATCTCGGTGCATCGTATATCAATGTCAGACAGAATACGTTATATACACAGAAATTTAACGTGACAAACAAGAGCAGTCTGTTCAGTCATCAGTACATGACGAATATCCAGTCACCGGCAACGGAGTGTCTGACAAGCTACAATGCATATAAAAACAATAATCTGCTCAATTCTTCGATGATGTTTGAGATTCCGGTTTATTCCAGCCTGCCGTCACAGGCAGTTTCAAAACCTGCGGATTCCGGAAATCCCAATAATTGGCTCAAAACGCTTTCCATTGCGGGATACGGACTGACACCGTCCTATGCGGTGAACAATACGACGGATTATTCTCTGATCGTGTCCGCTTCCGTAGATAAGATCAATATCACAGCGACACCGGTGAATAAGAATGCACGTGTGAGCGGCGCAGGAACGGTGAGTCTGTCACAGGGAACAAACGTGATCAGCCTTGTGGTAACGGCGCAGAGTGGTGCGACCAGAACCTATAAATTAACAGTCGTGCGGGGCACGGCAACGAACAACCCGACGACACCGTCTGCGGGTGGCAAGAAGGGCGACCTGAACGGTGATGGCAAGATCACGGCTTTGGATATTGTCAAGCTGCAGCGTCTGATCGTTGGTCTGGACGCGTTAAACAGTGATGTGCTTGCAATCGCGGATATCAATGGAGATGGAAAAGTAACCGCGTTGGATATCGTCAAGATACAGCGGCATATTGTTGGATTGGAGACAATCCAGTAACATACATGAGAAACGACAGGAAAAAGCAGGAGGACTATCATGAAACAATTTTTGAAACGTGGACTGGCAATTTTAACGGCATTCATTTTATGCCTGCAATTTGGAAAGATTGATGCACAGGCGGCAAATGTAGTGATTGCATTGAGCGCAAGCACCGTGAGCGTGGGAAATAACGTTACTGCAACGATATCCGTCAGTGGCTCGGATATTTCCGCATACACGATCTATGTGTCCTCAATTCGAGCGTGCTGCAATATAATTCCGCAAGTGGAAGCGCCATCGTCAATGGCGGCGGCGGAACGGTAACGGCAAGTGGAACCTCTGCGGGTTCGTTTTCGATTTCCTTTACAGCCATTGCAAATGGTAGCGGAAGTATCACAACAAGCGGAAGTGATGTTTATGATATCAACGGCAATGCCATATCAATCTCCCATGCAGGTGCAACGGTAACGGTTGCAACCGCATCGAACAATGGAGATACCAATAATGGAAATGCAACAACAGAGGCCGGAGAGACAACTGAGACGACAGAGGATGATGGCAGATCGGCAGATTGCGATCTGGCAAGTCTGCAGGTATCTCCGGGTACATTGACACCTGCATTTTCCGCAGACCGTACGACATACTCGTTACAGGTGGATGAGGATGTTACAAGTGTGGTTGTCAGTGCATCTGCTGCAGATGGCAACGCGACAACAAGTGTCTCTGGTGCCAATTCGATCCAGAAAGGAAAGAACACTGTACGGGTAACCGTTACTGCGGAAAATGGTGCGGTTAAGGTTTATACGATCAATGTACAGGCGGGCGAGGATGTCGGAGATCCGGTTGCGACGATCGATGGAAAAGAATATTCATTTGTGATGAACGAGGATGGTCTGGAAGCACCGGAAGGCTTTACTGCCGGTACGACAACTTATAAGGACTGGGATGTACTTTCTTACGAGTCCCCAAATAAGAAGATCACAGTGGTATGTCTGAAAGACGAGGATGGCGAGAACCACTGGTTTATTATGGATGCGGAAAAGGATGTATTTACTCCATATCAGGAGTATTCTTCTCAGTATAACCGTTATATTATAACTGCAGTTCCAGATGGTGTTGCAATTCCGGATGGATTTAAGGAGACGACTTTGAAGATTGGAGACAATTCGGTCGTTGCTTATCAGTCTGATGATATTGCAGATAAGGATTTGTATCTTGTTTATGCGATCAATGTTGAGGGCGAGGAAGGCTTTTATGAGTACGATGCAAAGGAACAGGCATTTTTACGCTATGTACCGATGATCGTGTCAGAGGAAGTACTGGTTCCGGCAACCCCGACTGTGGCAACGCCAAGTGCACCGGTGGAAGTTCCGACAGAGAAGAGTCCGTTCACAAATCCACTTGTGATTGGAATTATGGTTGGAGCGCTGTGATTATCGTAATTCTGGTCGTATGTCTTGTAACTTTGCAGGACGGATCAATAAGCAGAACAAAGAGATGCTGGATGCGGAAGATATGATCGCCCAGCTTGCCAATGCAAATAAAGATGTGAATCCAGAGCTTTTGCAGAAACTTGGATTGGATAAGCCAGAGGTTTCCGAGGAGTTGGAAGCACCGCAGGCAGAAACGGCGGATGAGAAACTGGCAGATGCCGTAATCGATGGAAGTACAGGCAGTGAGATTCCAACGGTACAGGAAGCAGAGAAGCTGGCAGATCCATCCGATCTGGAGCAGACATCCGAGATTCCGAAGGTAGACAGCTCGATTCTTACACCAGAGGTAAATGCACTGGTAGAGGAAGTCAATCGTGATTTCCAGACAAGCATGGGTGGTGGCGAAGCCTATGTGGAGAAATCAGAAAAAGAACTCGCGCACGAGGATTATGAGAAGCGTTCCATGGAAATCAATAACAAGATCATGACAAATTATGATTCCCAGATGGACAGCGTATTTGCAGATGGTACACAAAACAGCGCGGCACCGGATGCGTCTGCACCGACAGACACGAAAGAGTAAATTGACGAAATGCATATACAATGCTATGATAGAGAAATACTAGAAAAAAAGGAGTACGTCCATGGAAGGTGAAGCAACAGTTTCAAAGAATTTTATTGAACAGGAGATAGATAAAGATCTGGCAGAAGGAAGATATACAGAGGTTGTAACCCGTTTTCCACCAGAACCAAACGGATATCTGCATATCGGACATGCCAAATCAATTCTGTTAAACTATGGTCTTGCCAAGGAGTATGGTGGAACATTCCATTTCCGGTTTGATGATACGAACCCGACAAAGGAAAAGACAGAATATGTGCAGTCCATCATTGATGATATCAAGTGGCTGGGCGCTGATTATGGAGATAAGATTTATTTCGCATCGAATTATTTTGATGCAATGTACGAAGCAGCAATCAAGCTGATCAAGAAAGGAAAAGCCTATGTCTGCGATCTGTCTGCAGATGAGATCCGCGAGTATCGTGGAACACTGAAGGAACCGGGCAAGAACAGCCCATACCGTGACAGAAGTGTAGAGGAAAACCTGAAATTATTTGAGGGTATGAAGAACGGAAATATCCGGATGGAAGCAAGGTATTGCGTGCGAAGATTGATATGGCAAGTCCGAATATCAATATGCGTGATCCGGTTATCTATCGTATTGCACGTATGACACATCACAATACCGGTGATAAGTGGTGCATCTATCCGATGTATGATTTTGCACATCCGATCGAGGATGCCGAGGAGGGAATTACCCATTCTATCTGTACATTGGAGTTTGAGGATCACAGACCACTCTATGACTGGGTTGTACGGGAACTGGAATACAAGAACCCACCGAGACAGATTGAGTTCTCCAAGCTGTATCTGACCAATGTTGTGACTGGAAAGCGTTATATCAAGAAGCTGGTAGAAGATGGCATCGTAGATGGCTGGGATGATCCAAGACTGGTTTCAATTGCTGCACTTCGGAGACGTGGATTTACAAGAGAATCCATCAAGATGTTTATGGAGCTGGTTGGTGTATCAAAGTCACAGAGCTCTGCGGATTATGCAATGCTTGAGTATTGTATCCGTGAGGACCTGCGTCTGAAGGCAAACCGTATGATGGCGGTATTAGATCCAATCAAGCTCATTATTGATAACTATCCGGAAGGTCAGGTCGAATATTTTGATATCGATAACAATCAGGAGGATGAATCTGCTGGCAAGCGTCAGGTTGCATTCTCAAGAGAGTTATATATTGAACGCGAAGACTTTATGGAGGAGCCGCCGAAGAAGTATTTTCGGTTGTTCCCTGGAAATGAAGTGCGCTTAAAGGGTGCTTATTTCGTAAAGTGCGTGGATTACAAGAAGGATGAAAATGGAGTTGTAACGGAGATCCACTGTACCTATGATCCGGAGACCAGAAGTGGTTCCGGTTTTGAGGGCAGAAAGGTCAAAGGAACGATCCACTGGGTATCTGCAGAAAGTGCAGTGGATGCAGAGGTTCGTCTGTACGAGAATATTGTGGATGAAGAAAAGGGAAAACTCAATGAAGATGGTACCCTGAACTACAATCCAAATTCTTTGACAGTTTTAAAGAATTGTAAGCTTGAGGCAGCATTGGGAGAGGCTGTCAAGGGTGATAAGTTCCAGTTCCTGCGTCATGGATATTTCTGTGTGGACGAGAAAGATACGACAGAAGATCATTTGGTATTTAACCGGATTGTCTCATTAAAGAGTTCATACAAGCCGGGCAAATAAGAGAAGTAACAGGGGTGTTAGGCAGAGGAGGATTGAGATGGGCATTTTTTCCACAATCGGAAATCTTGGCCTTGGTGATTTTGACGAATCAAAGATATTAGATAATGATTCCGGAGCAGCCGCACGCCGCGGGGCAGCGGAACAAAAGGAGACAAAGTCACCGGAGGAGCTGGAGAAAGAAGCACTGTTTGATAAGACTTATGAATGCCCGATTTGTAATCTGACATTTAAGACGAAATGCGTGCGAGCTGGAAAGGTCCGGCTGGAAAGCAAAGATACGGATCTTCGACCGATTTATAATCATATAGATCCAATCAAGTATGATGTGATTACCTGCGAGAAGTGTGGATATTCTGCGCTTGGCAGATATTTTGGCAAGCTGATGAACCGGCAGATCCGGGATATCAGCGAACAGATCGGTTCGAAGTTCAATGGTATAGAGCCAGCAATCCAGAAGGATATCTTTACATATGATGACGCGATCACGCGCTACCAGTTGGCGCTGATCACAGCAATGGTGAAAAAAGCGAAAAACAGTGAACGGGCATATACCTGTTGAAATATGCATGGGTACTGCGTGGAAAACGGCAGTATCTGGCAGCGAGACCGGAAGGTATCACACTGGAGGAAAATCGCTCCCTGTATATGGATGAAAGAGAATGTTTAAAAAATGCGTATGAGGGATTTTTGAAAGCAATTTCATCAGAGACTTTCCCGATTGCGGGAATGGATGAAAATACACTGAATTATCTACTTGCAGATCTGGCACGCAGGCTTGGAAAGAACGAAGATGCACTTCGCCTGCTGTCAATGGTGATTACTTCGCGGTCGGCATCTTCCCGTATGAAGGATGAGGCGCTGAGGCTGAAGGATATGATTCGAGAGAGTATTAAGAACAATAAATGAGATGGAGCATAATCTGTAATAACAGATTGATTTAGTATGGATGCAAATAATATTATGACAGGCATTCCTTTGCACGTGTATGAACCAGAAGAGGAAGATTACAGTGTTTATATTGTGTTGTCCAAGACACAGACACTTCCGTCACGTGTGATCAAGCTATGGACGCGGGAGCCATATGCGCATACATCACTGGCGATGGATGTGGAACTAAAGGAAATGTATAGCTTCGCAAGAAAGCACTTCATAATCCGTTTGACTGCGGATTTATCAATGAGGATATCACGACGGGGGTATTTGGGCGTGATGTCCAGACAACATGCAGAATCGGGAGACTGCGTGTGACCAAACAACAGTATGAAAAGATCATGGAAATACTGGAACAATTTAAGAGTGAAAAAGCATTTTATCGATATAATTATCTTGGAATTTTAGGTGTGATGTGCCAGAGATCGGTGGAACGGCGATACAATTATTTCTGTTCACAGTTTGTGTCGTATGTTCTGCGTAAGGCGGGAATTTCACTGATTATGAAGAAACCGGGATTGACCTGCCCGCGTGATTTTCGGATGTGTGATGATCTGGAAATCATCTATGAAGGGAAATTACGTAATTACAGGAATTATCTGAAACTGTATTTCCTGCGGGATGCAGAGACAGGAGATTATATTGTAAACTAAGTAAAGAGAGCACAACGGGATCGCTGTGCTCTCTTTTGCGCAATAAGATGGGAAATTTCCGTCTGAATGAGATACAAGAAAAGGGAGGAACAAAAAATGGAAGAACAGTTGTATACGATTCCGGTGAATGACGCATTTACGACGGACTGTGAATGTCCAATCTGCGAGATGAACCGGCAATTGGAGCGGAATGCAATCGATTACACGATGGGACCAAGCTATATGGAGGATGATAACCGTGCAATGACAGACGAGCAGGGCTTTTGTGCGCACCATGTACGGATGCTTTATGCAGAGAAGAACCGGCTGGGGCTTGCCCTGATGTTAAAGACACATACGGATAAGACAATCCGGGATCTGAAAGCGCTTAGTACAGGGAAACCAGTTGTATCGGGAGGACTTTTTAAGAAGCAGGCAAGCTCTTCGGTCAGTGATTATATCAAACGACTGGAGGATTCGTGTTTCATCTGTAACCGGATGAAAGAGACGTCGATGCGGTATATTGATACGATCTTTCATCTGTGGAAGAAGGAGCCGGAGTTCCGTGAGAAGTTTGCAAACTGCAAGGGCTTTTGTACCTATCATTATGGAATCCTGTATGATGAGGGCAGTGTGAAGCTTCCGAAGGATGCCTATGCGGAGTTTCAGGAGATTTTGAACAAGACATATTTTGCGGGTATGGAGCGTGTAAATGGCGATATCGGCTGGTTTATTGATAAGTTTGATTACCGGTTTAAGGACGAGCCGTGGAAGAATGCGAAGGATTCGCTGCCACGGGGCATCATCAAGACGAACCATACGATCATAGAATCCTAACGGAATAGCATAAAAACAGGATAGGAATCATACATTATATACAGACTATCCGGCAAATTGTGTCCATTTGGTTAAATTTACAAATTAGGGGTTGATTTTTTCAGAAAAATGAGTACAATAAGAATTATGTTAGCACTCAACCAATATGAGTGCTAAAAGTAAAAATTAGGAGGTCGGGTATATTATGAAGTTAACACCGTTAGGAGACAGAGTTGTATTAAAGCAGTCCGTTGCAGAAGAGACGACAAAATCAGGTATCGTTCTTCCAACACAGTCACAGGAAAAACCACAGTATGCAGAGGTTGTTGAAGTTGGCCCTGGCGCTGTCGTAGATGGCGAGAAGGTTCCAATGGAAGTCAAGGCTGGCGATAAAGTAATCTATTCAAGATATGCAGGAACAGAAGTAAAGCTTGGAGATGATGAGTACATCATTGTAAAGCAGGCAGATATTCTTGCAATCGTTCAGTAGCAGGTAAGGCAGTATGGGTACAAAGAAAGTATTGCCGTTATCATTAGAAGATGCGAAAAAAACTAGGAGGCGTAATACAATGGCAAAGGAAATTAAGTATGGAGCAGAAGCCAGAAAGGCTTTGGAAGCAGGCGTAAACCAGCTTGCAGATACAGTTAGCGTAACACTTGGACCAAAAGGAAGAAATGTAGTTCTTGCAAAGTCATTTGGTTCACCACTCATCACAAATGATGGTGTGACAATTGCAAAGGAGATTTCTCTGGAAGATCCATTTGAGGATATGGGTGCACAGATCGTAAAGGAAGTTGCAACCAAGACAAATGATGTTGCCGGTGATGGTACAACAACAGCAACCGTTCTGGCGCAGGCAATGATCAACGAAGGTATGAAGAACTTAGCAGCAGGAGCAAACCCAATCGTACTTCGTAAAGGTATGAAGAAGGCTTGTGATGCAGCCGTTGATGCAATCTCAGAGATGAGCGAGTCTATCAATGGTAAGGAGCAGATCGCAAGAGTAGCTTCGATCTCTGCTGGTGATGATGGTGTCGGCGAACTCGTTGCAGATGCAATGGAGAAGGTTTCCAAGGACGGCGTTATCACAATCGAAGAGTCTAAGACGATGAAGACTGAGCTTGACTTAGTAGAAGGTATGCAGTTTGACCGTGGTTATGTAAGTGCTTACATGGCAACGGATATGGAGAAGATGGTTGCAGAGCTGGATAACCCATATATCCTGATCACAGATAAGAAGATTTCAAACATTCAGGATATTCTTCCACTTCTGGAGCAGATCGTACAGGGTGGACAGAAGCTTTTGATCATCGCTGAGGATATCGAGGGCGAGGCTCTTACAACATTGATCGTAAATAAGCTGCGTGGTACATTCTCAGTCGTAGGTGTAAAGGCACCTGGCTATGGTGACAGAAGAAAAGAGATGCTGCAGGATATCGCAATCCTGACAGGTGGTACAGTGATCTCTGAGGAGCTTGGCTATGATTTGAAGGAGACAACTCTGGATCAGCTTGGACGTGCAAAGAGCGTCAAGGTTGCCAAGGAGAATACAGTTATCGTTGATGGTTGTGGTGCAAAGGCAGATATCGAGGCAAGAGTTAATGTGATTAAGGCACAGCTTGCTGAGACAACATCTGAGTTCGATAAGGAGAAACTGCAGGAGAGACTGGCAAAGCTTGCTGGTGGTGTCGCAGTTATCCGTGTTGGTGCTGCAACTGAGACAGAGATGAAGGAAGCAAAGCTTCGTCTGGAAGATGCTTTGAACGCTACAAGAGCAGCCGTAGAAGAGGGTATCATCGCAGGTGGTGGATCTGCATATATCCATGCTTCTAAGAAGCTGAATGCTCTGATCGATACATTGGAAGGTGACGAGAAGACTGGTGCAACAATCATTGCAAAGGCATTGACAGCTCCACTTGCTCATATCGCAGCCAATGCAGGTCTTGAAGGCGCAGTTATCATCAACAAGATCAAAGAGTCTGAGGTTGGTGTTGGATTTGATGCTTACAAGGAAGAGTATGTAAATATGATCGAAGCAGGTATTATCGATCCTGTAAAGGTAACAAGAACAGCATTGCAGAACGCAACATCTGTTGCTTCTACATTCCTTACAACAGAGTCTGTTGTTGCAAACATCAAAGA